>Ga0268278_1000590_pt1 | contig 24392 bp, 16 predicted proteins | sample saktaG_3_FD_190135 | JGI IMG/M metagenome (GOLD analysis project Ga0268278, IMG submission 190135) | Saline water microbial communities from Sakinaw Lake, British Columbia, Canada - sak_2010_1_5_55m | ecosystem: Environmental > Aquatic > Non-marine Saline and Alkaline > Saline ...
TGTTCTTCTCTTCACCTGACGGGTGAGTTGTCTGCATACCTGTTAGACGCACGTGACTGGAGAAGAGCAGCATCTCTCTTTGCAGCCAAGCCACGTTTCTATCTCGGGACTAGGGCGGCCTGACGTAGCTTGACATGTCCTGCAGGATGTGAATAATAGACGAAGTCCCTCGAGTACTCAACACTGATTCAAAAGGAGGCCTGAATGGCTGAACCGAATGCTGCCCCGGCTGCTGGCGTGTCGAGCAAGAGCAAGATAACCGCCCTGCTCCTATGCATCTTTCTTGGAACGTTAGGTGTGCACCGGTTCTACGTCGGCAAAGTCGGGACCGGGATTGTCTGGCTGCTGACCCTGGGTATATTTGGCATTGGGGTCCTTATCGACATCATCATGCTCGCCACGGGCAAGTTCAAGGACAAGCAGGGGAACATCCTGGCCTGACCACACCCTCAGACTTTGCACGGCCGCTGCCTCGCGCAGCGGCCGATGCTCTTGTGGCGCCATCAAAGCCGGGCTGGAGTCACAGCGGAACAAATCACGAGACAAATCACGGCACAGGCAACGGAACCGGCGACAGAACAGACGGCGAGACAAACCGCGAGACAAGCGACGGGAGTCACAGCGTATCATACAACGGGCGTCACTGCGATTCACATCACGTGTCAATGCGCGAGACAGGCTGCGATACAAGCGATGAGTCAGACGACGCATGAGACTGCCAGTGAAATGATACGCCACACCGCGAATCACACAGCGGGACAAACGGCCACTCACTAAAAGGGCCAAACCGCGAGTCAAACAACGGCTCAAACGACCCATCAAACGACCATTCATACAGCGGTTCAGACCGCGGTTCAAATGGCGGTACATACCGCAGGGGGTATTGCTCCATGGAAAAAGTGGAAATGAGGCTAATGGGCTGTCTTTTCGGGCCTTTGCGCCGACAGAGCCCTTGTTAATTGGTCTACTTTTAAGTAGACTTAAACCATGGCAGGCATAGACGCAAACAGCAATGACCCTCTGGCCGGCTTGTTCCCGATTCTAAGGCAGATTCGCACCCGGGCAGGGCTGACCCAGCAGCAGATTGCCCGGGCAACGGGCGCGGGCGGTAGGCACGGCCACAAGCTGATCGCGAGGCTGGAGGCGGGCCATGTCTCGAATCCCTCGGTAAAGCTCGTTCTCGGTTACCTGCGTGCCTGCCGAGCCACGTCACAGGACCTGGCCGATTTCCTCGACAGCTTCCTCGGTGTGCCACTGGCCATACCCTCGCGGCACCGGCGCGGCCGGCGACAAGCGGCAGCGCAGGGACATGACCGAAACTCTCCGGGAGTTTCGGATCGTGTCCCAAGCCCATCCCAGGACGCAACCACTCTCGCCTTGCGCAAGGAGGCGGCATGGTGGAAACTGCGCCGAGTCATCGAGGAGACACTCCATCAGGAACTGACCAGGCTCGGAGCAAAGCCGATGACCGTGGAACGCAAGGCCGCAGCCGGCTATGGCCTCAAGGTCTTCCGCAGCCTCTACCGGACTCGTGGTTCAAGCCCGACCGTGCGCGAGCGCAGGCTTGGGCGCTGCCTGGAATGGGCTGCGAACAAGGGCGTGCCGGACGAGGTCCGCGACCGCGTGTTCGAAACGATGTCCGCGCTTTTCGCAGGAATGGACGCCAAGGGCCAGCTCGACCTGCTGCCGTCGCCGGAGGAGGCGAGACATCTGATGCTGCTGAAGCCCAAACAGAGGTTCGTGACTGACGAGGCGATGTGCCGCCACGAGTACTGGATGAAGGCGGCCGAGGAGCACAAGGCACGGGAGGCGGCACGCAAGCCGGTTATCGAGGCGGCGATGAACATGCTTCACTCAACGGGCCTGACCCCACAGAAGCTTGGCAACTACCCCAGCGTCATCACCGCGTTCCTGACTGTGGCCGAGAGTACCCAACCGGGCTCAACGGCCCGCGACCAAGGGCTCGCGGATGTCTTTCACAGCCACCAACAGCCCTACTTCGACCAGGCCCTTCTCCGCCGATTGGCGGAGCTGGTCTTCACTCTTCGCGACCAGCGGAGGTGAACCAGACCGCCCGCCGTACTCCAATTCGCGCCGGTACCGTGGGAATGGCATGCGCATAGCGGTTTGACTTAGGATGGCCAGCTTCTAGAATCACTGCCAACGATGCAGCGCAAGCAAGCGTACAATGAGAGTATGCGGACGGCGAGAGGAGGGCGAGTGAGAGTCTTGGGATTAGTGCTGGTGATGGTCGCTTCAGTCATGGCCGGGCCGGTGCAGCAGTACGGCCCGGAAACGTGGTTCGAGCAAGACCCAACCCCGATTTCCATCGGGGAAGGACGAAGCTCGAAGTCCGAATACCGAATACCGGGAGAGTCAATCGGCAATCCGCTGGACTATGCCGGAGCGAGAATCGGGTTGGACGTGCGGAATGTCGAGCTGCCGCGCGGATGGGAAGGCGGCTACCGCTACTGCTGCAGATTTGATGTCATTGACCTTGTCGCGAGCCGGCCCCTCTTCATGAAGCAATGGGCCGAGAGTATCTCCAGCCTGGTTGTGAGCGGGCAGCGAAGAGACGGCCCTGCCGGCGTGGCACCGACAGCGGCCGAGATCCTCGCATGGAGCGAACACCGGCGCCGACCACCATCTCCGGGTGACACGAGCGTGTGGGTGTTCGTCGAGCAGCACCTCGGGGCATGGCTATCACCGGAGCACCTGCGCGCCTTTGCTGCTCTCTATGATGCCCTGGAGAAGGCAGACGGTCGTCTACGTTGGGCCAAGCGCGGACTGACGGGTGAAGACAGCGTCTTCTTCCGTGCGAATCCGGGGTACTACCTCTCGCCTGACGGCAAACGGATGGCGGATTTGACCGGCAACACCGATGGCCAAATGGACTTCATCGCCCGGGCCCGTCGATTCCCGTGCTACGAGCCGGTCATCCGCTTCGAGACACTCGCCGCCGCGGTTCACGCGTACGTCGCGGAAGTGCAGCGTCTCGGTCCGGGCCGTCTGTTGCGGCCCGGGGCCAAGGCCGACATGGTTATCGAATTCGACAGCCCCATAGGTCCGATTGTCGTGTCCGGGTTCAGCGCGGACACGCTGCGCACCGACGCGGCGTTGCAGGTGGACTTGGGTGGAGATGACGTCTACCTTGACAACGTTGGTGCGACGTCGTTTGACCGGCCGGTCAGTGTCTGTTTGGATCTGGCTGGTAACGACCGGTACGAGGCACCAGAATCGAGCTACGCGCAGGGATTCGGGTTCTTGGGCGTCGGGATGCTCGTGGACGTCGCGGGCGATGACGTCTACAGGGCGAAGCACTTCTCGCAAGGCGTGGGTATCATGGGCGTCGGCGTGCTCTGGGACAAGGCAGGCAACGATACGTTCAGCGCGCACACGTTCTGCCAGGGTGCAGGCATGTTCGGGCTGGGCATGATGCTTGACGACTCAGGCGACGACGTGTATGACTGCGCTTCCAATGGGCAGGGCTCGGCGACGACGCTGGGACTTGGTATCCTCTCAGACCTTGGAGGTAACGACAAGTACCGGCTCGCGTGCGACTCGACGAAGGACGCGATGGGCGGGATTCCTGGCTACGGCCAGGGCGGGGCGCTGTCGTTCCGCGCGTATCCGTGGGAGAAGAAGCTCGTTGCCTACGGTGGAGTCGGAATGCTCGTGGACGACGAAGGTGACGATGAGTATGTCAGCAATGGTTGGAATTCTCAGGGCGGCAGCTACATCATGTCTCTGGGTGTGCTCGTGGACAACGCCGGCAACGACCACTACATCTGCGGCACCGGCCAGGGCTCGGGAATCCACGTCACGAACGCCATCCTGATAGACAAGAAGGGCGACGATGTCTATGAAGGCGGGTTCCGAGCCGGCGGTTCCGGCGGTGACCGCTCGCCCGGGTTCCTGATTGACTACGAGGGCAACGACACCTACAAGTCCTCGACGTCCTCCTACGGCACAGCCTGCAAGCCGTTCGCCTACTCGCTATTCATAGACTACAAGGGCGACGACAAGTACATCTGCGACCGGCCCAAAGGCGACGTGCTCTTCAACGACTGGCACAGCTTCGGCGGGGTCTGGCCCGAGTCTGACCCGAATGCTTGGCCGTATGCCCTCTGCCTCGACCTGGGTGGCAAAGACGACTATCAGGTCCGCAACCGGGCCAACAACTCCGAGACACATAGCTTTGGCCACGGCATCTTCTTGGACATGGAGTGGAGAGGCGATGACGTGATAGGCAAGGTGTCGCCGCCAGTCCCTGAGGCGCTCATGACGCTGGCGCCTCCTCAGCGTGCCGAGGCCTACATGTACGAGTTGAGAGGTGGGAATCTGGGACGGTTCAGTACCGTAGGTCGCATCATTGCCGAGGACAGGCAGAGACGGAACATCGTGCTCCGTCTACTTCAGTTCAGAAGCGGAGATAATCGAGACTACGTTGAGTGTATTCATCATTGGATTGTCCCCGGACCGACTGGCGACATGGGAAGTTTGAACGTCCCATCCCTGCTCTCCGCAAGGGACCCGGAGGTCAGAATAATTGCGGCCGACGACGTTGGACTTTGGAACATGACCAATGCTGATGGCGCACTGCTGACGGCCGCCGAGAAGGACAACAATGCGCAGGTGAGAAGGTTCGCCCTGCGGTCGCTCATCAGGCTTGAGTCGGCCAAGGCTCTTCCGATTGCACGGAAGCTGGCGACCGAGGACACGTCCGAGGATGTACGGAGAATGGCCGTAACATTGGTCGGCAAGGTGAAACCGGATACCGCGGACCTCTCGCTGTTCCGTTGGGTTCTCGCTGAGGACCATGCTTCGTCAGTGCGCTGTGCCGCGGCAGACGCACTGGGGAATCTCGGTGACCCGCGTGCCGTGGAACCGCTGCGCAATGCGGCAAAGACATACGATGTCTACGTGCAACGCGCGTGCGGCAAGGCGCTGTGTGCCCTGTACCAGGTCGAAGGCATCGACCTGCTCATCAAGTCCATGTCGTTTCCGTCGATTGACGCGTTCTACAACTACGACCGGAACGTACCGAACTACGTCTCGACCTTTGCCGGGTTCGACCTGCCTGATTCGGAGCGCTACCTGCAGGCGAAGTGGCAGGCATGGTTCGATACCCACCGCGACAGCATCGACATCAAGTTCAACGCCGACGCGTACAAGGCGTGGACCAACCTGAGCGATTCGCTACGTGACGCACCGGACACGGCACAGGTCGCGCGCTACGAGGCATTCCTGGTTCGTTTCCCAGGTTATCAGCGGGCGAAGGCCGAACTCGCGGGCAAGCTGAACGGCATGGCGTGGAACCTCGCGACCGCGCCCAAGACGCGGGACATAACCCAATCCCGCCGAGGGATTGGGATTGTGTCCCAAGTCTCAGAGGTGAGCCTGGCCCTTAAGTACGCCCTGCGTGCGACCGAGCTCTCCGATGACGTGAACATCTGGGACACGGTCATCGAGGCGTACCTGGCCAATGGCATGAAGGCAGATGCCCTGCGAGTCTGCAACGAGGCGCTGGCAAGGTATCCGAATGAGCAGATACTCAAGGACAGGCTGCATCATCTGGAAGGGAAGTGAGCGGTGGAGAAGCACAGTGAGATAGTCGCAGCAATCAGGCGCGAGTTTGAGGCGGCGGCAGACCCGAAGTACCGTGAGTCCATCAAACGGTTCTTCAAGGAGGAGATAGAGGTCTACGGCGTGAGAACTGCCGACGCGCGGAGGATATCGAACGAGTACTTCAAGAAGGTCAAGCATCTGCCCAAGCGGGAAGTGCTCGAGCTATGCGAACTGCTGCACAGCGGCTTGGGACACGATCCGAAATGTCGGACATTTCGGTCATGTCCCGCGCCGAAGTACGAGAAGCACGGCGTCGCGTTCAGTTGGGCGGGGAAGTTGAGCGCCAAGTTCGAACCAGCCGATTTCCGAATGCTCGAGCGTTGGCTGAAGAAGTACGTCAGCAACTGGGCTGCATGTGACACCTTCTGCGGCGGTGCGGTCGGTGAGTTCCTGGTCAAGTTTCCCGAGTTCCTGCCGAAGGTGCGGGCGTGGGCCGGGTCGAGGAACCGCTGGCTGCGTCGGGCATCGGCAGTCGCCCACATCATCCCGAACCGGAATGGCATCGCGGTAGATTCCGCCTACAAGGTCGCAGAGGTCCTGCTTGAGGACACGGACGACATGGTCCAGAAAGGCTACGGCTGGATGCTGAAGGAGATTGCCAACAAGCGACCGCGCGAGGTTTTCGACTTCGTGATGGCGCGCAAGGACCGGATGCCGCGCACGGCCCTGCGCTACGCCATAGAGAAGATGCCTGCCGCATAGAAGAAGCGGGCGATGGCCCGGTAGCAGGTATGGCCGTCGTACTTGCCCGTTGACTAGATCTCAGGCATACTCTATGCCGTTGTGAGCGCGTTAGTTACCGTTCTGCTGGCAGTCGCGGGCTTCACGGTTTCTCCGTTCGACCCCGCCCTGGTGCAGGCCCCACGTTTCCATCCTTATATATCCTTGGCGACCGGTCTGCAGTACAACTTGCCGATGCGGCTGGTCCTCAGGCAGTCGGGTGAGCCTGACATCAAGCTGACCGCGCGCTATGACACGCGGCCGTTCTCAGAGGTCCCCTATTATGACCTGAAGGTGGGGATTGCTCGGAGGCCCTGGGCGTTCGAGTTGGAGTTGGTGCATCACAAACTGTACCTCACGAACCCGCCGGCCGAGGTCGACACGTTCACGATTACCCATGGCTACAATCCGCTGCTGGTGAATTGCGTACGGGACTGGGCCGGCCTCAAGCTGCGCGCCGGAGCCGGCGTGGTGATTGCGCACCCGGAGACGACGGTGCGCGGACAGCGTTTCCCGGAGACCGGCGGCGTTCTCGGCTGGTATCTTTCCGGTGCGGCGCTGCAGGCGAGCGTCGGCAAGGAGTTCGAACTAGGGTCGCGGTTCTTCGCCGGGGTCGAGGGGAAGACGGTCGCGGCCTACGCGCGCATCCCGATTCAGAACGGCAGCGCCGATGTGCCGAACGTCGCACTGCACGCCCTGGCCACGGTCGGATTCCATTTCTAGGCGCGCCGCCGCCGGGTAGGGAGCCAAGTAGCGGGTCAGTACGCTCTTGGCGACTAAAGGCGGTACAGGTCGGTACGGCGGTCGGCGAACAAGTCGTTGCGGGGGGTTACCTTTTTGCCCAGGGCCTCTGCCGGGTCAATCTCGGAGATAATGGTCTCTTCTGAGTCCGGGCCGGCGTGACCGAGCAGCCTGCCGTCCGGCGCGACTATCTGGCTTCGGCCATTGAAAGCCAGCCTCTTGTCGCCGATGGTCTCCGAGCCGGTGCGGTTGGCGAGTATCCAGAAGACCCGGTTCTCGGCCGCACGGGTGATGGTGTTGGCGTGGGCGTACTCGAGGACGAGGTTCGAGGGATGGCAGATGATTTGAGCACCGCGCAGGGCAAGGGAACGGGCAGCCTCCGGGAAAAAGTGGTCGAAGCACACCAGCATTCCGACTTTGACCGGACCGAGGTCAAAGACCGGGAACGGTGAGTCGCCCGGGTCGAAAAGGTCCTTTTCATCGAGGAAGAGATGGGCTTTGCGGTACGTGTGGAAACGGCCCTGGGGAGTGACCATTACCGCCGAGTTGAATATGCGTGAGCCGGCTGATTCCGGCATACCCCAGACGATGGCGGTGCTCGTATCCCGGCTGAACGCGGCCATGGCTTCACAGGTCGGGCCGGCCGGCACCGGTTCAGCAAGCCGGGCGAGTTCGGAGCGGGAGGCAAAGAGATACCCGGTCGTGCACAACTCCGGCAGGACCATGAGCTCGGTGCGGACTCCGGATAGCGCGCCGGCGATGTGGTCGATGTTGGCCCGTACTGCTCCCGGTTCCGGCGCGAACTGCAGGAGGCCGATGCGCATGGGGCTAGGTGCGGGGTTTGAACCCCTCGCCGAGGACTTCGTACACGTCGGTGATGATCACGAAGGCGCGCGGGTCAATTTCGCGGACGATTTCGCGGGCCCGCGCTACCTCGCGCTTGCCCATGACCGAAAAGACCATGTTCTTCTTCTCGTGGCTGTAGGCGCCGGTCGCGTTCAGCACGGTGGCGCCGCGGTTCATCTTGCCGGTGATCGCGCCGGCGACTGCATCGGCGGAATCGGAGATGATGAACAGCGCGCGGGTGTAGCTTAGACCCTCCAATACCAGGTCGATTGCCCGGGTCTGCAGGTAAAGGTTGAGATAGCCGTAGAGCGCCAGTTCAAACTGGCCGAAGCAGAGACCGGCGGCCGAGATGACGACGAAGTCCACCATGAGTATCGCGGTGCCGGTCGAGAGGTTGGTGTAGCGGTTCAGCACCTGGCCGACGATGTCCGATCCGCCGGTCGAACCGCCGCCGCGGAAGACGAGCCCAAGTCCGGCCCCCAGCATGATGCCGCCGAAGACACATGCGAGGATTTTGTTGTCGGTTGCCGGACCAAGATGGAGGACATAGGTGAATCCGTCAATCAACAGGGACGAGATTGCGATGCCGATTATGGATTTGACGCCGTAGGTCCGGCCGATGACCTTGACGCCGAGGACGAACAGCGGGATATTGATGACGAGGATGGCAAGCCCGACCGGCGTCGCAAAGAAGTAGTTGAGAATCATGGCGATGCCGCCGGCACCACCGGGCACGATGCGATGGGGTATCAGGAACAGGTTGTAGGCCAGGGCGGTTACTGCGGAGCCTGCGACAATGTAAGCAGCCTGACCTGATTCTCGTAGGATCCGGCTTTTCAACGGGAAAATTGTAGCCCGGACCGTCGCAAAGTCAACCGTAATTGGTGCGACATTCAGCTAACTTAGCTGTGGGCAATAAGATAAGCAGGTGTCGCACTTGCGGCAGAGTGTCGCACTAGTTGTTGACAGACCAGCCGGGGGGGGCTATAATTTAGCATGCAGCAGCCGTCAGGAGCACTCCACGCATCCCAATTGGTATCGGATAGATACCAGATTATGCAGTTGCTGGGGGGCGGCGAAATCACAGAAGTATACAAGGTCAGGGACATTATCGCAGACCGTGTCCTTGCGTTGAAGGTGCTGCGAGAGGATGCCCCGAAAGAGGCCGAGCTCCGGTTTAGCCGCGAGTTCTACTACCTATCACGCTTCACCCACCCGGGAATCGTCGCAGCCATCGACTACGGCTCAACTCCCGAGCACAGGCCATGGTTCACCATGGAGTTCTTCGATGGGATGCCGATAACCACCTTCTTTGCTAACGGCTTCAGCCCGGAACTCGTCGGAGTGACGCTCCAGTTGCTGCAGGCGTTGGACAACATCCACGCTCAGGGTCTGATTCACTGCGACCTGAAGCCGCAGAACATGCTGGTTGCTGGTGGCGACGGTGAGCCCCGCGCCAAGTTGCTCGATTTCGGCTTCGCAGAACGGGCGTCGCTGTCGGATGCGACGGCGCCCCGCGGAACTCTCGGCTACATCGCGCCCGAGGTGTTTAAGGGCGTGGATGCGGATGCGCGTGCCGATCTGTACTCGCTGGGTCTCGTGCTCTATGAGACAATCACCGGCCGCGGGCCGGGCAAGGAGAAGGACCTTCGCGCATGGCTGAAGCGGCAGTACTACTCCGAGTTCGAGGCACCCCGTAAGTCAGATGAGAGAATCCCGGAGAGTTTCGAGGCCGTGGTCATGTCGTTGATCCGGAAGGAGCCGGAGCGAAGACCGCGCTCGGCGGCGGCGGTAATTGAAGAGCTGTCCGGTCCGGGCAAGAAAGGCGTGGTAGTTCAGGGGCCGCGGAAGTACCTGATGGCGCCGGGTTTTGTCGGCCGCAGCGACGAGCTGGCCAGGCTGAAGGAGATGCTGGACAATGCGGGCCAGGGCCGGGCGGGCGCGGCCTGCATTTCGGGCGAGCGGGGCGTCGGGAAGAGCCGACTTCTCTCCGAGTATAAGTTCATGGCCCAGCTTGAGGGCGCGACGATTCTCTCGTTCGAGCCGGTCTCGCTCGGGGCCAGGCCCCAGTCGTTGATCGAGACCGCCCTCGGGTACCTGAGGGTCTATTCGACCTCCGGCGTTCCTACCGTTGAGGAAGGCGGGGTCGCGATTACCGAGGAGTCCAAGTACCGGCTGTTTGAAACCGTGACGCAGCGGTTGAAGGAACTGAGTTCGTCGCACCGGGTGGGACAAAGTCTCGTGCTGCTGGTTGATGACTTCGAGTTGTTCGACCCGACCAGCCTCGAGTTCCTTCGTTATCTCGTGTTCAGCCTGAGCAACGAGCGGCTGATGGTGCTCGTGTCCGGGCTGAAGGAAAAGCGGTTCCTTGACCTGATTGCCGAGTTTGACCGGCGCAGTTACTTCCGCCACGTGCCGCTGCCATCGATGGAGCGGAGTGAAGTCGAGGCGCTGGTGGGTTCGCTGGTCGGGGAAATGCCGGGCAGCGGAGTGCTTGTGGACTGGCTCATGCGGACCACGGGCGGGAACTCCTTGTTCGTCATCGAGACGGTCTACTCGCTCATCGAAGGCAAGGTCCTGCTGATGCAGGACAACCACTGGGCGCTGGCCGCGGATGCGCTGAACGCGTACCGCCCGCCCGACACCGTGACCGACGTGGTGCGAAGGAGGCTCGAGAACCTCTCGACCGAGGAACTCGACGTCCTGCAGATCGGGGCGGCGGCGGCGGGGCCATTTGCTCTGGAGTTCTTGCGCACGGTGCTGGGGCAGGATGAGAAGGTGCTCTTCAACGCGGTTGCGAAGCTGAAGAGCCTGGGGCTGCTCCGCAGCTTCGCCGGCGACGGCGAAGCGTCGTTCATTCTCTCGAGCAAGATACTTGAAGCGGCAGTGACCGAGCGCCTGTCGGTCGGGGATCGGCGCGAGAACCATCGCCGGGTCGCACTTGCGCTGGAGCTGCTCTACCCGGAGAAACAGGACAAGCTGATATTCGACCTGGCACACCACTACACCCAGGCAGGAATCAAGGATCGGGCCTACTCCTACTCGATGCGGGCCGGGGCCCGGGCCCGGGAATACCAGTTGAGCGGGCAGGCGCTGGGGTGTTTCGAGACGGCGCTCGCGCTGTCAGCGCAGGCGGCGTCGCCGAAGGAACGGGTAGAACTGATCGAGACCGTGGGGGAGCTGCGGGAGGCAACCGGCAAGTACCCTGAGGCGATTGACATATACATGCAGGGAATGTCGGTTATTGTCGCAGACGGGGAGTTGTCGAAGGATAAGGCGGTGCTGGCCCGGTTTCTGCGGAAGCTGGGACTGGTGCACCAGAAGCAGAGGCATAACGAGGAAGCACTGAGTTTCTTCAACCAGGCGCTGCTGATGCAGCCGGACACGAGCACGCCCTCGTGCATCAACATTCTTAATGACCTCGGCTGGTCGTACTGCTCGGTGGGTAGTTTCGACAAGGCGGAGGGGCTGCTGACCCAGGCTCTACAACTGGTGGAGAAGCTGAAGATCCCGTCACCACTGGTCTACAATCAGCTTTCGGCCCGGACGCTGTACTATTTCAGCGTGCTGGCCTGGTCACGGTTCGATTTCGTGCTGGCATTGCAGTTGGCGGAGCGGAGCCTCGGGATCTACGAAACGATTCGGGACGACTACTACACCGGTAAGGCGAGCCAGTTCATTGCGACCCTGTGGTGTCGCCGCGGGGAGCTGGCAAAGGCGCGGGATTACTATCAGCGGTATATGGCCGCACAGCGGAAATCGGGCGACGTATACTTCCTGTTGCGTTCTCTGCAGGGGCTCGGGGTGATCTGCCAGGAGGAGGGCGAATGGAGTAAAGCATACGACTGTTTTGCTGAGGCCCTGAGCCTGGCGGAGCGGATCGGGGATGTGACGGCCATGGCGGATCTCAACTCGAATCTCGGGATGGCCTGCGATGAGCGGGGCGACTGGGATCAGGGGCTGGCGTTTTTCCAGCGGGCGATCGAACTGCAGCAGAAGCTGGAAGGCAGTTCATACGGGCGGAAGATCGTGCTCGTGAACCTGGGTTACTTGCGGACGAAGCAGGGAGAACTAGAGGAGGCGGAGCGGGTTTTCAAGGAGGCGCAGGCTCTGGCCGAGCGGAGCGAGGACCCGGATTTCCGGTACATTCTTGCCGTGTCCCGGGTGTACTTTCTGCTGCGGTCGGAACAGCATGATCTGGCGCGAAAGGCCCTGGTGGAGGCTTTCCTGCTGGCACGGCGGGAGCGGGATTGGCGGAAGCTTGCCCGGCTGCACACGCTGGCCAGCGAGTTGCGGCTGGCTGCCGGCGATTTCGCCCGGTCGGCCGAGGACGCAAGGCGAGCGCTGGTCTATCTCGGCGACGTTGCGTCGTCCAAGGAGTATGCCGTGGCGCTGCGGCTTTCGGGACTGGCCAAGTGCCTGCTCGACCGGCCCGAGCGCGGGACCCAGGAGATTCGTCGAAGCATCGAGTTACTGCGGAACATGGGCTCGAAGTATGATCTCGCGCTGTCGCTCCTGGCTTCGGTGCAGGCGCTGACCCGGCAGAGTTCCGGGGAGATGACCGTTGATCTGAAGATGCCGCTTTCGTTCCGGCCGGTTCCGCAGCAGGACGTCAATGAGGCGCTGGCCAATCTCAAGGAGGCGCAGGTGATCCTGCGCTCGGTCGGCGCCCGGCTGGACGCCCAGCGGGCCGATGACCTGATGGAGATGGTGACCCAGGTGTCGGCGACCATGCAGCTCAAGGCGCGTGAACGGGGAGAGTATCTGAAGGTCTTCTACCAGCTCAGCGAGTTCATCAGCATGGACCTGGATAAGGACGATTTCTGCGAGCGGATTCTGGACCTCGTGATTGACGTGACCAAGGCCGAGCGGGGCCTCCTGTTTCTCGCTCGCGGCGAGAAGCTCGTGCCGGCCGCCGCGCGGAACGTCGACCACACGACGCTCGAGGATGCCGAGGCGGTTTCCCACTCGGTGCTGCGGAAGGTGAAGCGCCGCGGCGAGATGATTTTCAGCGCCGACGCCCTGGCTGACCCGCGGTTCAACAGCGCGAACAGCGTGATGCTCAACAAGATCCGGTCGCTGCTGTGCGTGCCGCTCCGGGTCGAAAACCGGGTGATCGGGACGATCTACGTCGACAGCCGGATTACCGCGCACCTGTTCCTTGAAGAGGACAAGAACCTGCTCGTTTCAGTCGCGAACCTGCTGGCTGCGACTATCGACAAGTCAGTGGCGTTCCGGAAGCTGCAGGAAGAGATGTCCGCGGTGCGCGAGGACATCCTGGTGGACGCGGTCACCGGCTGTTTCATGGGTCGTTCCAAAGAGATCAAGGACGTGTACCGCGTGATTGACAAGATTGCGCCGTCCGGCTGCACGGTGCTTCTGACCGGCGAGACCGGTACCGGCAAGGGTGTACTCGCCCGGCTGATTCACTCGAAGAGCGAGTGCCGGGGGAACAAGTTCGTGTCAATCAACTGCGGCACTCTGCCCGAAAACTTGTTCGAGTCCGAGTTGTTCGGCCACGCCCGGGGTGCGTTTACCGGCGCGGTGAAGGACAAAGAAGGGATTTTCGAGACCGCGACCGGCGGGACGATTTTCCTGGACGAGATCAGCAACACGACCATCGGCGTTCAGGCCAAGCTGCTCCAGGTGCTCGAAGAGAAGGTCATTCGCCGAGTGGGCGAGACGCAGACCCGCCGGGTCGACGTCCGGCTGATCTGCGCGACGAACCGCGATCTCAAGGAAGACGTGCGGGCCGGAAAGTTCCGGGAGGATTTGTTCTACCGGATGAACGTCGTGTCGATCAATGTCCCGCCGCTGCGCGAGCGCGCTGCCGATATCCCGCTGCTGGCCAACTACTTCCTGAAGCGCTACGCGAACCAGCTTAACAAACCGGTGGCCGGGTTCGAAGAGAGCACACTGGCGCTTTTCGCCAACTACGCATGGCCGGGGAATGTCAGGGAGTTGCAGAACGTCATCGAGCGTTCTGTTATCATGGCCCAGAAGCGCAAGATCGCAACCGAAGACCTGGGCGGCCAGTTTGCCGCGGTTGAGGCGAAGGCCGACATCCCCCCATCAAAGCGCCGTCTCTTTGACCGCGGCGAGGTCATGAATGCACTCCGGGAGACCGGCGGGAACGTCAGCAAGGCGGCTGAACTGCTTACAACCCACCGCCGACAACTCCAGCGGTTGATACGCCGCTATAGGATAGACAAGACAAACTTGAGTTAGGTCATGGTCGCACCCCTGAGGCCAGTCGAGATAACAGTCCAACTGGCAGTCACTTATGTCTTTTCGGCGCCAGACTGCGACAATGTGAGGTCATTTCGAGGTCGCACCCATCTCTGCGAAAATCGGCCTATATGCCGTAGATACGTATGTTATGATGGCTGTCGCTCTGTTGGCATTAGAAATGCTCTGTAAGTACTCAAGAGCCATAACTAAACGGAGGACATTTTGAACGATTCATATCCGATTCTCCCGCAGCCGGGTCCGATTGCCCCGCCCCTAGGTATCTAAGAGTTGTAATCAAACGGAGGCTATCTTGAACGATTCATATCCGATTCTCCCACAGCCGGGTCCGATTGCCCCGCCCCTGTATTGAGCATCATTCATCTCGGGGCAGACTAGCCACATCTCGCCGCCCGACTGAGATATTGCCTGGCCGGACACAGACATGTGTCCGGCCAGGATTGCTTCTGTCCAGCCATTGCGTTGACTGTGGCATCCTGTATCGTATAATCGAATGGTGAAGGCTGTCGCAACGAACCGCAAAGCGCTGCGCGACTATGAGGTGTTTGAAAAGCTCGAGGCCGGAATCGAGCTCTTCGGCACTGAGGTCAAGTCGCTTCGGGCGGGCGGTGTCTCGCTAGACGAAGGCTACGCTGCGGTCGAGGGCAGCGAGGTTTTTCTCGTCGGAGTAACGATTGCACCCTACGCGCAGGGCAACATCTTCAACCGCGACCCGAAGCGGCGGCGTCGGTTGTTGCTGCACCGGGACGAGATCAGACGGCTGTTCGGCCGCACGACGCTGCGGGGCTACACGATGATTCCTCTTAGTATCTACTTCAGTGACCGGGGTCTGGCCAAGGTGGAACTCGCCTTGTGTCGGGGCAGGAAGCAGTACGACCGGCGCGAAGAACTGCGGCGCAAAGCCATGGAGCGGGACGAACGGCCGGAAAGGAACCGGGCTAGGTGAGGAGCGGGCAAGGCGGAGTGGCCGGGGTTGGAGTTCTGTTGTTCTTGGCAGTTGGGATGATTCAAGCCCGAACGGTGGATATCGGCGGGGCTCGGGTCGAGACCCGGATGGCGGGCAAGGTTGAGTGCGTTCCCCTGTCCGCCGTGGCCGCGGCACTGAACGGCAAATACTGGCGGGTGGACAACCGGTTCGTGATGGTGTTGCCCGGGGATTCGGCCCGGCCCGGCCGGGAGTACGTGCTGCGGGCCGACAGCACCTGTGCGTTGTGTGACGGCCGCCGCGTCACCCTGCCCGCGGCGCCGGTCCTCGACGGCGGCTGGCTTTACCTGCCGGTCGTGGCACTGCCCGATCTGTTTCCGAACACCAGTGTACCGGACCTGACTACTATTGATACGGCGCGGCACGGCGACACGCTGATTTTCACTCTTGGGGGTCAGTGCCGACCGGGCGAGAAGTTCGTCGCTTTCGGGGATTCGCGCTCAAGCCTTGAGTACCGGTTGGTCATCGGCGCCCGGCGCGACTCCGGCCTCGGCCAACAGATCGCGCTCCTCTCCCTGACTCCACCGGGCATGTTGAAGACCGTGACGTTGGACAGCGGCACCGGAACGAGCCTCGGTTTCAGCTTCCGGCAGCCGGCGGCTGAGCGACTCACGGTCCTTCAAGACCGGGTGGAACTACGGGTATGGCCGAGACCCGTGCGCGCGATCAAGCGGCTTGTACTGGACCCCGGACACGGCGGCGAGGACCCGGGGGCGCTCGGCCGGAGCGGAACGCGCGAGAAGGTGGTCGCAATGGACGTTGCCTTGCGTTTGAAGAAGAAGCTGGAGAAGCAGGGCTTCGAGGTGATTCTGGCCCGCGATACGGACAGGTTCGTTTCGCTGGCCGAGCGCTCTAAGTGCGGCAACGGCCGCAAGGCAGACTTGTTCATCAGCATACACGCGAATTCATCGGCGAATCGGGCGGCGTGCGGGTTCGAGACCTACTTTCTGTCCGAGGCCAAGACCGACTGGGAACGGGCCGTGGCCGCACGCGAGAACGCCGCGTTCGACACCGGGGAATCGAGCGTCGGGCTGAATGCCGACGGCGACGTCGGGCTGATCCTTGCCGACCTGGCCCAGAACGAGTACCTGCTTGAATCATCGGAACTGGCGGCGCGGATCCAGGAAGCGACCGTACCTTACGCGAGGATCAATGACCGCGGGGTGAGGCAGGCAAACTTCTACGTCCTGCGCAATTGCTTCATGCCGGCGGTGCTGATCGAGTGCGGATTCCTGAGCAACAAGAGCGAGGAGAAGTTGCTGCGTCAGCCTGAGCACCGTGAGCGACTGGCCGAAGGCATCTGTCGCGGCATCGTCGAATTCACAAAGCTCCGTAGCCCCAAAGCAGATGGTTCTCGGACTGGAGGTACTGATTCCAGGGTCCTCAAGTCGAAGTCCTGACGCCGGCCCGCCTGCTGGGGCGCGGGCAGGCGCGCCGATCGGCGTCTTCGATTCCGGTATCGGCGGCCTGACCGTGGTCCGAGCGCTGCGTCGCCGGTTGCCCGGTGAGAGTATTGTGTACTTCGGCGACCCGGCACGGTTCCCGTACGGCACCAAATCGGCTGACACGATTATCCGGTTTGCCGTTGAGGACGCCAATTTCCTGCTGAGTCGCGGGGTCAAGCTGGTCATTGTGGCGTGTCACTCGGCCTCATCGGCGGCGCTGCCCGAACTCGCGCGCCGGCTGCCGGTGCCTGTGCTCGGTGTTGTCGAACCGGGCGCGCGCGCGGCAGTGCGGATGACGAAGTCGAACCGCATCGCGGTGATTGGTACGAGTGCAACTATCGGCTCCGGGGCTTACGAGCAGGCGATCCGGCGCCTTAGAAGGGACGTCGAGATTGTCGCCAAGTCCACGCCGTTGTTCGTGCCGCTGGCCGAAGAAGGCTGGTTGGACAACGAAGTGGCCGAGGCCGCAGCCAGGCGCTACCTGGTGGGGCTGGCGGATGAGGGTGTGGACACCTTGCTGCTTGGCTGTACTCACTTTCCCCTGCTGGCACGCGTGATGGGTCGCGTACTTGGCCCGACGGTCGGGCTCGTCGATTCCTCGGAGGAGACGGCAGCTTCTGCCGGCGAGCTGCTGGCCGAACAGCAGTTGCTGAACCCGGGCGGTCCGGTCCGGCACCGGTTCTACCTGTCAGACCTGGCGCCGAATTTCCAGACCGTCGGCGAGCGGTTCCTCGGGGAACCGATGGGCGAGGTGATGCGCGCGTCCGTGGGCGAGACGCTGGAAGCCCAGGAACCGAGATAGGAGTTCACCACGAAGACACAAAGACACGAAGTCGGGCACGGGCTAACTCAGAGGTCAGATATCAGAAGTCAGAATGCAGAAATCCGGAGTCCGGGATCTTGGCGTCCTTGGCGGTTCAATTCCGGTTCTCGGGCGGAAGGGAAACGATGAGCCGGGACAATGGTCGGCGGCCGGACGAGATGCGGCCGGTCACGCTCGAACTTGGATGTCTGAAGTACGCCGAGGGGTCGTGCCTGGCAGTGGCGGGCAACACGCGGGTGCTGTGCGCGGCTTCGGTTGAGAAGCGGGTTCCACCGTTCCTGGCCGGCAGCGGCCAGGGCTGGGTCACCGCCGAATACGGGCTGCTGCCGCGGTCCACGCACCAGCGGACCGCGCGCGAGTCCGACGGTCCGCGCAGCCGCAGCCAGGAGATCAAGCGTTTTCTGGGGCGGTCGTTGCGGGCGGTCTGCGACCTTTCGGCGCTTGGCGAGCAGCAGATTATCGTTGACTGCGACGTGATTCAGGCTGACGGTGGAACGCGCACGCTGGCGCTGACCGGCGGGTTCTGCGCTCTGAAACAGGCCGTGGAGTGCGTGCGCGGGCGCGGGTTGGCCTCGGCGGCCCCTGTCGGACAGCGCGTCGAGCGCGACCCGCTGATCGAGTACGTTGCTGCCATCAGCGTCGGCATTGTCGATGGCGAAGTGCTGCTTGACCTCGATTACTCCGAGGACTCGCGTGCCGACACGGACATGAACCTGGTCCTGACCGAAAGCGGCCGCATCGTCGAGGTCCAGGCGACTGCCGAGCACGTGCCGTTCGACTTTCAGGAGTTCAGCCGGATGTACGACCTGGCGGCGCGGGCGATCGGCGAACTGACTCGGCTGCAGCATGCCGGTCTCGGGTCGGTTCGTGGCTAGGGAACCGGCCGAGACCGAAGACGGCAGCGCGTCCAGCGTGACGAAGCGATTCCACCGAACCGCATCGGAGCGACTCTGGGGCAAGCGTCTTGACCAGTACCTGATCCAGTCGGGCCTCGGCGTTTCCCGGACGCGGGCCGCGCAGTTGATCGACAACGGCAAGGTGCGGGTCAACGACAAGTCCTCCAAGCCCAGCTACCGCGTGAAACCCGGAGACGAAATCAGCGCGTCCTTCGAACCGGAGCCGGAGATAACGCTCGAGCCCCAGAAGATGGACCTGAATATCGTCTACGAGGACGACGAGATCCTGGTGCTCGACAAGGCCGCCGGCATCGTCGTGCACCCGGCGCGTGGGAACCGGGACCGGACGCTGGTCAACGCGTTGCTCTACCACTGCAAGAGCCTGCCCCTGCGTCAGGATTCGTTGATCCGGCCGGGCGTCGTCCATCGGCTCGACAAGCACACGACCGGGCTTCTGATGTTCGCCAAGACCGACGAAGCGCTGCGCGGGCTCGGGTACCAGATTGAACACCGGACGGTCGTGCGCGAGTACGCGTGTTTCGCCTGGGGTGACTTCGAGGCCGACGAGGGGACGGTAGACGCGCCAATCGGCAGACACGCGATCGACCGTACCCGCATGGCGGTGACGCCGTTTGCAGCCCGAACCGCGGTGACGAACTACGAAGTATTCCGGCGCTACGGCGTCTGTACGTACCTGCGAATCCGGCTCAAGACCGGCCGGACGCACCAGATTCGCGTGCACATGCAGCACATCGGTCACTCGGTCGTCGGTGACCCGGAATACGGAGGTCGCAGCGCGGCGGTCATCACCCAGCGCGACCATATGACCCGGTTCCGGGACATACTCGCGATAATGAACCGCCAGGCCCTCCATGCCGCAAGACTCGGCTTCAACCATCCGCGTACCCAGAAGTACATCGAGTTTTCATCGTCACTGCCGGCGGACATGGAACGGCTGCTGTTCTATCTCGAAGAGCACGCCCGGCTGAGGGATGATGGGGTATAGAAGCGAAGGCGGGCTGGCGGAAGCGCGGTGCTTGACTGGACACTGCCGAGGGCTAGGATTGACGCGATGAGTGCGCTGAAAGCGGTGCTGGCCGTGGGCTGCCTTCTGGTCGCAGCCTGCATGGTCGAAGACCTGGGGCCGATGCCCGTTCTGCAGACTCCGCAGTGGCAGGACGGCGAAACCTCGGTCTATCAGGTAACCCGAAACGACTCGGCTCTGTACCGGTCAACCGTGACGCTGGCATTCGACGAAGAGATCGGCGGCGCAGGGCGGGGTGACAGCGCACGGGTCATGCCGACACTAGTCGCGACGAACGTGGTCAAGCCGCTTTCGGATGCCGAGTACTTCTTCGATTCAGTCCAGGTCGTTTTTCGGCGGGACAGCCTTGCGCCCCTGCGCTCGTACCGGTCGGTCGAAACCGACATCTCGGAATTCGGGATCTCTGCCCGGTACGGGCGGGCCCGGGTACAGATTGAGAAGCAGACGATTGACGGCAGCGTTCAGCAGGAACTGCGTCTGCCCGGTCGTTTCCACTCCTACGACATGATCCAGACCTGGTTCCGTTGCATACCGCTGGTCTCCGGTACAACCTTCCGCGACAACCTCGTCGTTCCGCTCGAATTCAGAACGGTACCGGTCAAGGTCCTGGTACTCGGCACCAAGCTGGTCACGACCGGGCTCGGCGATATCATGTGCCGTGAGATGGTCCTGATACTGCCCAACCGCGAGGTGAAGTTCTGGTACGAACTCGCCCAGCCGCACCGGTTTGTCGGTCTCAGGGATGACCAGAACGCAACCCAGATGCTGCTTGAGCGTTACCAGCCGGCACACGCGGACTCGCTGCCGGCTCCAGCGGTTCGCTAGACCGGCAGGCAAGGGCGGGGGCATTGCCGCCCGGCGGAGTTTGACCGGTGTGGCCGGGCACGAATTGTGTTGACAGAAAAGGAGTGCTGATGGTTAGACATGCTGTTTTCGCGCTGGCGCTGGCGGCGCTGGCTACCATGTCCCATGCCGAATGGGTCGCAATCGGTCCGGACGGCGGCCTGGTGCAGGCGCTGGCTATTGACCCGCAGCAGCCGGCGACGCTGTATGCGCTGCCGTACGAGTACCCGGCCTACCCGCGCGTGTTCAAGACCACGACTGGAGGCGCGAGTTGGGCCTGTATCCAGCAGCGCCTGCCGGCCGACAACGTCACGGCACTGGTTGTTGACCGGTCGGGTACGCTCTACGGCCTGACTTCTTCCGCTGTCTGGCGGACGACCGACGGCGGCGCGTCGTGGACGATGCACAGCCTCCCGGCCACGGCAATGGGCATTGCCGCGGACCCGCTGGTGGCGGGCCGGCTGTTCGCCTCCGGGTACAACTACACCACCTATCCGGTGCCGGTCGTGCTCATCTCCACCAATTACGGACAGAACTGGAGTTCGACCACGCTCGACCCGGACACCGGGTACTCGTACTGCGCCGCGTTCGACCCGGTCCACGTGAGTACGGCGTATGCGGGCTGCGCGAATGGCTTGGTGTTGAAGACCACCGACGGCGGCGCGAACTGGGCTTCGGCGAGCAACGGGCTGCCCGCGACCAGCTACGTCCAGCGCCTTGCCGTCAACCCCGGCAATCCCGGCATCGTGCTGGCCGCGGCCAACGACGGTGTGTACCGGACGACCGATGCCGGCGGGTCATGGGCTCGGGCAGGCGGGATGACCATGGCGTTCGACGTGGCGTTGACCGCGGCCAATCCCGCTCTTGCGTACTGTCTCGGCTACGACTCCGCGCCGCGGCTGTACGTTTCGACCGACACGGGCGCAACCTGGACGGTCCAGCCCGGCAACGTGCAGCAGAGCAAGGGCGGCAGCCTCATTACTGACCCGACGGACGGCGATGTGGTGTACTCGCCCGGCGCGACCGGCGTCATGAAGACGGCTGACCGGGGCGCACACTGGGCAGCGGCGAACACCGGCATCCGTATCGCCACCATCTCGACCATCAGCTCAAGCCCGTGGGACATGAGCAACGTGTACCTTGAATGTTATTCGAATGGCGTGTTCCGGTCCACCGACGGCGGAACGGACTGGACGCGCTGTGCCGACTTCCTGTCCTGCGGTGCCATCTGCGCCATCGGGCTCGCGCCCGGCGGGGGTAACGACATCATGTATGCGCTCGAAGGCGCGGGCTGAGGGCAGGCCGAGCTCTTCAAGAGCACAGACGGCGGGACCGTCTGGACACAAATGGACTCCTACTACGACGATGGCGGTTGTTGCATCGTCCATCCGGATTCGGCCAACCTGATTCTGACCGGTGGCAAAGGTCCGATCACTCAGACCAACTGGTCGTTCGTTGTATCGTATTCCCGCAACGGCGGCAGCACTTGGACCCGCCGCAATCTGTCGGGATCGAGCTCCGGCTGGTGCTATTCGCTCGCGGTAGCACCATCGGCGACTAGCACCATCTACGCGGGCGGTCAGGTGGCGGGCGCGGCGGCGGTCTATCGCTCCACCGACTTCGGCGCAACCTGGTCACCGACCGCAACCGCGCCGACCGACACGGTCGTGTCACTTGAGGTCGACCCGGCGGATGCGGCCAGGGTCCTTGCGGCCACGCCCGACGGCGTGTTCCTGACCACGAACTCGGGGGCAACCTGGACCAACCTGCATGGCGGCAACGTGCGGACCGTGCTGCGGTATCCGGGTAGCCCGGACACGCTGGTCGCAGGCGGGGCGGCAGGCGTCTCGATCTCGACCGACGGCGGCGGCACATGGAACCCGATGAACTCCGGGCTTGAAGGCCGCGCGGTGACGGCGCTTGAGTTCGCGGACCACGGCGGCACCTACCTCATCGCGGGCACGGCCGGCGGCTCATGCTATGCCTGGCAGTTCGATGCCGGCATCACCGAGAGACGATGGACGGGTGGCGGTGGACTGGGGACGGCAGGCAGTCCACAAGTGTGGCCCAATCCGTTCGTCTCGTACTGCCGTGTTGTCGGGCATGAGCGCGACGAGTTCAGCATCTTCGACCACTGCGGCCGGCAGGTCGGCGTGGCGAGAGGTGACAAGATTGGTGTGGGGCTTCCGGCCGGCGTCTACTTCCTGGTTGGGGCGCAAGCCCAAGCTCAAGCACAAGCCATCGGGCCAATCAGAATCGTAAAGACGAAGTAGCAGCGGCAGGTAGCCGAAATCGAGCCGGGGCAGGCGTCACGCCTGCCCCGGCTTAACTGTGGGGCAGACCTACTGCTCGAACTCGCCGCCGCCGTCGATTTCCTCGGGTCCCTCATCCCGCAGGCGGCGGTCAGGTCTGAAGTTGTTGAAGTTCCAGGTCAGGTTCAGGCTGACCATCGGTGCGCTGTGCGTGAACCGGGAGTGGCTGTAGAAGTCCTCGCCCTCGGCTGTTGACTCGAACCCGCCGGTGCCGAGCAGGTCCCGCACCTGCAGCGTAACCGAGAGCTGGCGGTTGAAGAACTGCTGCCGGATCGCCGCGTCGGCCATCCAGTGTCCCTCGTCGCGGCCCTGGGCCTCGACCTCCGGGCTCTCGAAATGAAGGCCGATGGTCAGGCGGGTCTGGGTCGGGAGCCGAAACTCATTCGAAAGCCTGCCGCCCCAGTTGAAGCTGGTACTTGAGAAGTCCTGACCCGCGGCCTGGCCCACGACGCGGTAGTCATACAGGTCCCCGGACAGGTTGACCTGCCACCACTTGACCGGCTGCAGGTCGAAGAGGAGCTCGGCCCCGAGCGAGTAGTCGGTACCAACGTTCTCCGCGGTGTGAAGAATCACACCCGGTTCGTACACCGACTGAACGCGTTCAATCAGGTCGTGGGTGATTCGATAGTATCCCTCGGCCGATATCCGGCTCCCACCCAGCGGCATCTGCCAGCCGGCCTCGAGTGCGTCGGTCAGCTCCGGTTTGAGTTCGGGGTTGCCGCGCCGGACGTTGTAGGCGTCCTGGCGTGACAGGAACGGCCAGAGCTCCCAGCCGCGCGGCCGATGGATGCGCCGGGTGTAGCTTGCCATCACCTGCTGGTTCGCGGGTAGGTCGTAGGACAGGTGTAGACTCGGGAAGTAGTCCCAGCGGTTGAACGGGTACGTGCCCGAGTCCGAGACGACCGCCCGGTCTGAACGCTCGACGCGCAGTGCCGGCTGGAACCCGAACTTGGAGAGCTTGCCGGCGTACTGGGCGTACATGGCGTGAATGTCGTCAGAGTAGTCCACGCTCAGGCTGTACTCGGGTCGGTACTCAAAACTGTCAACAGCCGCGACGTACTCAAAGACCTTGGTCGTGTTGCGGGCGCGGTGGAATCCCGCCTGGTACCCGGCTTCAAACTTGCTCTCCGCGCCCAGCGGCAGGGAGTAGTCGAGCTTGGCCCGCACCGGTTGGCGCGGCCCGGACTCCTCTTCGCGCCGGCCGCTCAAGAGGCTTCCAGCCTCGGTGCTCAGCAGGTTCACGGACCGGTCGGCGCCGTCGTTGCGGTTGTAGGTGACCGAGGCTGCGAGCTGGTGGCCTTCGCGGTCGAATGTGTGCTGGTGGTCAAGGTTCAGGGAGAGTTGACCGCCGCCGCGGCGCGATGAGTCCCGACTCAGCTGGACCGACGTGTCGGCGCCGGGCACGGTCCAGCGCCGGTAGGTCGCGAGCTGGTTCATGCCGAATCCGCGGTCGCCGACCCGAACGCTCAATCCGGTCCGGTCGTGGTTCGAAAACTTGTAGTCGCCACCCGCGCGCAGGCCGTACGAGTTATGCCCGCGGTCACCGGTGCCGGTCGAGTTGCTGAAGGTCGTGTCACCGGTGCTATCGTCATACGTCCAGCTCTCGGTCGTGCGAGTGCCCGGGAACTTCCTGTTGCGCAGGTTCGCGCCCGCGAACAGGCTGAGACCGTTGAGCCGCCAGCTCAGGAGGAGGCTTCCGCCGTAGCGCTGGGGCCAGCCGCCATCCAGAGTGGCGGTGCCGCTCAGGCCGGCCTGGCGCTGTTTCTTCAAGATGACATTGATAATCCCGGACACGCCCTCGGGGTCGTACTTGGCTGACGGGTTCGTGATTAGTTCTATCTTGTCGATGGTGCCGGCCG
>Ga0268278_1000591_pt1 | contig 24365 bp, 17 predicted proteins | sample saktaG_3_FD_190135 | JGI IMG/M metagenome (GOLD analysis project Ga0268278, IMG submission 190135) | Saline water microbial communities from Sakinaw Lake, British Columbia, Canada - sak_2010_1_5_55m | ecosystem: Environmental > Aquatic > Non-marine Saline and Alkaline > Saline ...
AACATTAACTTTTATTTCTCCCGGATATTTTAATTCGGCTTCAATTTTTTTGGCAACGTCGCGGGCTAAATTATGGGCGGCCAGATCATCAATTTCTTCCGGCATGACAAAAACCCTTACTTCGCGGCCAGCCTGAATAGCATAGGATTTTTCCACTCCCGGGAAGGAAGTAGCGATTTTTTCCAGTTCTTCCAGGCGCTGGATATAACGTTCGTAAGTATCATAGCGGGCTCCTGGACGGGCCGCCGAGATCGCATCCGCCACCTTAACAATTACGGCGGTTAGGCCGCGCGGATGGTCTTCATGATGGGTTTCAATCGGGTCAATAACTTCCTGGGGCAGGTTGAATTTTTTAGCAATGTCCCGGCCGATTTCCGGATGGGTGCCCTGGACTTCATGGTCAACGGCTTTGCCAATATCATGAAGTAGCCCGGCTTTTTTAGCCAAGGTCACGTCGGCTTTTAACTCTTCCGCCAAAAGAGCGGAGAGATGAGCCACTTCAATGGAATGGCTAAGGGCGTTTTGTCCGTAACTGGAGCGGTATTTCAAACGACCGATGATTTGGACTAATTTTGGGTCAAGCCCGGCCACTCCGATTTCATACATTGCCTCTTCGCCGGCTTTTTTAATATCCAGAGCCAGCTCTTTTTTAGCTTCTTCAATCGCTTCTTCAATCTTAGTCGGATGAATCCGGCCGTCTTTAATTAAATAATCTAAAGCCCGTTTGGCAATATGGCGCCTAATCGGGGAGAAACCGGAAACCGTGATGGCGTTAGGCGTATCATCAACAATAATTTCTACGCCGGTTATCTGCTCAATCGCCTTTATATTCCGTCCTTCCCGGCCGATAATCCGGCCTTTCATCTCATCATTCGGCAGATCAACTGTAGTAGTGGTTATTTCCGGAGTGTAGGAAGAAACCAGGCGTTGCATCGCTCCCGCCATTAGATCTTTAGCTTTTTCATCTATTGTCTCGCTCGCTTCTTTTTCTAATTTATTAATGCGGGCGAGCAAATCTTCTTTCATCTTTTCTTCCACGTTCTTTAATAAGACTTCTCTGGCCTCATCTTTTGTCATCTTGGCGATTTTTTCTAGCTTCGCCATCTGCTCTTCCTTGATCTGCTTTATTTTTTCTTTTACTTCTTCTACTCGATTGACTTTGTCAAAAAGCTGCTGCTGCTTCTCCTGCAATTCAAGCAATTTTTGGGAAAAAGCAGTTTCTCTTTTTTCCAGTCTGGTCTGCAGGTCGTTTATTTCCCGCCGGCGCTGGTTTTCTTCTCTCTTCGCTTCATCAATAATTTTTAAAGCTTTATCCTGGGCAAGAAGCATCAGTTCTTTTTGCTTCGTTTTGGTTTCGTTAAGGATTTTTTCCGCTTTGGATTCGGCGCTGCCAATTTGGCCTAAAGCTTTCTTTTTTCTCAGCCAATAGCCAACAAAAAAACCGCCTACAGCCAGAATAAGGTAAATTACATATTCCATAGAATTTAATTCTGTTGTTAGGAGGCTCTATTTAACTATTTTTTCGCAACCCAATAAGCCTTAAACTCTTAAGGCTGACAAACGATTTTTTAATTTTTGTTCCAGAGAATATTCTAGAGTAATTAGTTATTTTCACAAAATTATTGAGTTTGTCCGGTAACTATTGGAAAAAATTTTTTAAAATTATTCCTTTTTCCTAACAACAATCTTTCATTAATAATTTAAGTTTGTAAAATTATCTTAGCATAAGATTTAGGATTTGTAAAGGGGTGTATTTTATGGTAAAAATTTACGGGAAAAATAAAAAAAGGGGCAGACTCACGTTTAGCAAGTCTAACCCCATTACGCACTGGAGGAGCATCAGTTGAACGGATTCGGGAAATTCTGCGACAGTTTGTACTTCATTTCGGGATCCCCCATGTTTTTTCAGCCATTATTGGCCGATAATTATATTATATCACGCCTGAAGCGGTCCGCAATAGCGAGGCAGGTAAAACAAAAAAACGGCGTTTAGCGATGCCGTTTTTTTGTTTTATTTTTACTTCGTAATTATTTTATCAATGATTCCATATTTTTTTGCTTCTTCCGCATCCATAAATCTATCGCGGTCAGTATCTTTTTCAATCGTAGTAATTTTTTGTCCGGTATGAAAAGCCAGAATTTTATTCATCTTATCCCTGATCTTTAAAATATGCTCGGCTCTGATTTTAATATCCGTGGCCTGGCCCTCGGCTCCGCCCATAATCTGGTGGATCATAATTTCCGAGTTAGGCAGGACAAATCTTTTCCCCTTAGCTCCGGCCGCCAGTAAAGTCGCGCCCATGGAAGCGGCCATGCCTACGCAGATAGTGGAAACGTCGGACCTCACATATTGCATGGTGTCATAAATCGCCATGCCGGATGTGACGGATCCGCCCGGAGAATTTATATAAAATTTAATGTCCCGGTCTTTGCTTTCCGCGTCTAAAAACAAAAATTGGGCAATAATAATATTAGCCACGTGGTCGTTTATGGGTTCGCCTAAAAATATAATCCGGTCTTTTAAAAGGCGGGAATATATATCATAGGCCCGTTCTATGTGGCCCTCTTTTTCTATAACTGTTGGGATTAGAGGCATAAGGTTAAAGTACTTAAAAATAAAATAATAAAATAATATAAAAATTATTTATTTCACATTTAGATTATAGGAGAAATTTGGTGGATTGTCAATGCTTGACAAGATTTTTTATTGTGCTATTATATATTTAGTAGTTTAAAAATTATAAAACCTATTTGGGTCCCCGCCAAAATTTTTGGCAAAGCAAAAAACTTAAGCGGGGGTTGGGCCTGAATTTTTCCAGTAAAGCTGGAAAGGGTGGTTGTTGCATTAGTGGCAACCCGGCAGCCTCCGTAACCATAGGCTAACTGATGTCGCCCTGAGCGTAGTCGAAGGGGTCAGAGTCGGTAAAAGTGGTTTTAATCTTTACCCCGTTAAATATTTTTTAACGGGGCGAGCTGACGGATTTTTTTAATCCGTTGGTAAAAAGGTTTTAAGACCTTGCCCACCGGAGCTTATAGAGCGTAGGTGGGAAAAAGGGTGGTACCGCGTAAAGCAAAGCTTTTCGTCCCTTGTATATATTTTATTATATATAAGAGATGAGAAGCTTTTTTATTTGTTAACTTTAAATGTTCATTCTTAACAAGGAGGCGTATCATGGCTGAAGAATTAATTTGTTCTAAACCCGGTTGCAGTGGCAAAATCATTGATGGCGTTTGTTCGGCATGTGGACAAAAAAGAGAGACAAGCGCAGAAAGAAGTAAACCGCGTGTTGGTTCTGTTGGTTTTGGATTTACCACTCCTGTAGGTGGTGTGGGAGGGGGGTCTGGGCCCACTTCATCGGGAGGTTTCTGCAAAAAGTAATTCGGGAAGGAATTTATGGCTAAGAAATGCAGTTTGCATGGCTTGAGGATTAAAGTATTTTATTTGCCTGGTGGTAAACCCGTAAGGCGTTGTCCGGAATGCGACAGGGTTGCCAGAATGAAAAACCACCAAAAAAGAAATGGTAAGGACAGATGAATTGATTCTAGGCGGGAATGAGATATTGTTTCGTTCCCGCCTTTTCTTTTTCTTGCCTAAAACCAATAATTAAATTACAATAATAATATACTACTACGAATTACGAATTATTTACGAATATACGAATATAATATAATTTTATAATTATGCTTAATAAGAAAATAGTCTTTTCCGGGGTTCAGCCCAGCGGCAATTTGCATATTGGCAATTATCTAGGCGCGATTGCCCAATGGGTAGAAATGCAGGCTAAATATAACTGTATTTTTTGCGTGGTTGATTATCATGCCATTACAATTAAGCAGGATCCGGAAGTGCTAAAGAAAAAAATTATTGAAGTCGCCAAGATTTATTTAGCTTCCGGAATTGACCCTAAAAAATCAATTATTTTTCAGCAGTCTGATATTAGCGCGCATACGGAATTAACCTGGATCCTAAATTGCGTGGCCCGGATTTCTGATTTGAATAGGATGACCCAGTTTAAGGAAAAGGCCTCTATAAATTTAGATTCACTTGAAGCAGAGTTAAATGCGATGAAAAACAGTGAATGGATGAAAAGTCTTGTAAAACAGCTTAGTCCCATTATAAGGGATAGATATGAAAAAGAAGAAGATTTAATAAGAAAAGTTTATGATAGATGTATTTCTAGTATTTATAATGAATTAGAAGAATATAAAAATAATCAAGAAAATGTTAATGTCGGACTTTTTGATTATCCGGTTTTAATGGCGGCTGATATTTTGCTTTATAATACTGATGCCGTGCCGGTCGGGGAAGACCAAGCCCAGCACGTTGAACTTTGCCGGACTTTAGGGCGGAGGTTCAATTCGCAGTTCGGCGAAGTTTTTAAAATCCCGGAAGTGGTTATTAGAAAAGAGGGAGCGCGGATTATGGGTTTAGACGACCCAGCTAAAAAAATGAGCAAGAGTGCCGAGAGTGAATATAATTTTATAGGGCTAACTGATAAGCCGGAAGCCGCGGCTAAAAAAATAAGGAAAGCCGTAACTGATTCTGGTAAGGAAATTAAATATGATGAAAAAACCAAACCGGCGATTTCTAATTTATTAACGATTTATTCTTTGCTGGTCGGCAAGTCTGTAAAACAATTAGAAAGTAAATATAAGGGTAAGGGATACGGAGATTTTAAAAAAGATTTAGCGGAAATGGTAAAAAAGTTTTTGACAGATTTTCAGGCTAGGTATAAAAAGATTAGCGATAAAGAAGTGGAAAAAATTTTGGAAAACGGAGCAAAGAAAGTGAAACCGATTGCAGATGAAACTTTAGAAAGAGTTAAAGAAAAAATTGGAATTAATTAAATAATATGGAAAATCCATTTGAAAATTTAATGACAAATCCAAAAGAAAAATTACCAATAAAAGAACCTGTGGCAGGAGAACCTGATGTTGAAGCCAGTGAGAAAGATACTAAGAAAAATCCCGAGACAGAAAAAATGAAAGAATTGTTAGAATTAACATCATTGGCCAAAGTAAAAGCTCGCAGTATTATAGATAGTGCTTTTAATATAAGGAATCGAAAGGTGTTAAAGCCAGAAGAAAGAAAGGCAAACTGGGATGAGGGGAAAAGGGTGGAAAGAAAGGCATATAGGATATATGCAGCTTTGATGATGATAGAAGCTGAACTATCCCAAAGTATAATAACTACAACAAAGAAGTTATTAGAAGGAGAAGAGATAGACGGATTTTATAATGAAAAAGAAGCAGAAGATTTCCTTAGAAGGGTGGTTGGAAATACGGAAGATGTAACGGAAAATGACAAGGAAGATGTAGCTATGGTGGCTTAGGTGAGGATAAATTTTAGGGGTGTTAATATATTTTAAAAAGTGATATTTCAAGTAACATTTTTAATAATTTAACAATTTAAAAATTATGAAAAAGATAAATTTTGTTATTTTAGGGTTAATAATTATATTTGCCTTAAGCCTATTTACGGCTAATGCGGTTTTAGCTGAAGAAGCCGAATTATCGCAAGATGAATTAACCGTTTCTTTGGACGAAGCCCAAGCCTTAGCCACGGATGAACTTGAAAGTTTAGACGAAGTTGAAATTGCTGAACCAACTAAGGTTCCGGGAACTTTTGGTCTTTGGTGGCGGGGAATAAAAGAAAATTTAAGTTTAGCCGTAACTTTTGATCCGATTAAAAAAGCCGAAAAGCAATTGCGATTTGCCGAAGAGCGGGTAAAACTCGCTAATTTTATCGCAGAAAAAAGCGAGGATCCGGAAGCGCAGGCTAAAGCCGTAAAAATTATAGAAAGAGCTAATCAGTTTATGGAAAAAATTCAGGCCAGGAGCGGAGATCTTTTAGAAAAAGTGAATGAGCGAACGGAAAAATTATTGGCCAACGTCGCTCGGCATGAACTTAATAAAGAAAAAGTCCTTAATAAACTTGAAGATAGGGTTCCCTTAGAAGGATTACCGGAGTTGCAGAGAGTTAAAGCCAGTATCCGAGAAAAAACAGAAGTGTTTCTGGAAAAAATTATGGAGAACGAAAATATTCCTGAAGAAGTTAGAGCAAGAATAACTACCAGAAAAGAAGCAATTACCGTCCGACAGGAAGAGCGAGTTGAGCTACGGGAAGAAAGTAAAGAACTATTAGAGAAAGCTTTGGCTGGTGACGAGGAAGCTAAAATTGAAGTTGAAGCTAAAAGAGAGGAGAATAGAGATAGGCGTAAAGAAATTATTGAAGAATTTAAAGATAAGACACAGGGTTTAATTAACAAAGCCAGAGAGAATGTGCCAGATGAGAAGAAAGCTATTCAAGAATTAGAACAAATAAAAATCAAGGCGATAAATGTTATTAAAGACAAGGCTGAAACTATAAAGAACAGAGTTGAAACCCAACGGCGGATTATGAATAATGAGCCAGCCAGCCGAAACGAGTTAGGAGAAACTATTCAGGAGCAGGAGCAGAAACGGATTCAAAATCAAGAGCAGGTTCGTGAGCCAATAAGAATAGAAGCCGGAAGTGGTAAGGTAGATGCAGTGGAATAGAGAAAAAAATAAGATAAATTTTATACAAAAAAACACGCAATTAAATTTGTGTGTTTTTTGTTATTTTATTTATTTTAGTGATTTCAATGCTAGCAGGCGCCAATTCTCCAGTTGCCTTTTACAGCAAAAGGATCGACTTTTCGATTTTCACCGAATATCTCCCTAGAAAGGAGGTGATCCATCCACAGCTTCCGCTACGGATGCCTTGTTACGACTTAGTCCTTGTTACCAGCCTTACCTTAGTCCCCCGCCAAAATTTTTGAATTATATTCAAAAACTTAGGTGGGGGCCTTTGGGTACTGCCGACTCCCTTGACTTGACGGGCGATTATCTTCTTATGAACTTAAGAATTGATGTTCCCACCTAGCGAGCGGATTTCCCGCACTAGGCGAGCTCTAATGCATTTTCTGTTTTAGTTTATACAATTTTTCTAAACCAGACGATGTTAAATGTTGATTTTTTTTGATCATTTCCATAATTTGGCAGAAAATTGCGAAATCTCTTTTCTTCGTGGTGAATCTTAGTTGATTTTCCCTGAAGAATGGGATTATTATTTTCCGCAAATCATCCCGGTTGCCTACCTCATAGCGATAACAATCTTTATGATTCGGGCGGCTGTCTTTTTGAAAATAGACATGACCGCAACCAAAGTATTTTTTTAATTGATAAAGAATTTTTTTGTCCTCTTCGGTCAATTTGATATAGAATTTCGGCTCAACCCGAGCCCGTCTTTCTCTATCAGGATTTTGACCATGGTTGACATAAGCAGTAAAACTGCCCTCCCCATCAATTAACCCAATTATATAATTGGTATTTAACATAATATTAGAGTGGCTCCTTCTTCCAATCCCGAGATTTCGGGATTAAAATACTATAAGCCAGCTGACTTCTGACGCCGCGTTAGTTCAATTATATCATTTTTATGATGATATCGCGACATCAGATCTCCCGGGGTTAATTAATCTTCTTTTCCCAGCATCCTAAAACAAGTTACTAATGAATCTTCCCTATGCTCACCACCCTATCATAGGTCGATTCTTTGTTTTGTATATTTAGGCTGTTGTTTGCCTAAAGATCCTTCCGCCAACCTTCTCGCGAAGATTGACTATCCTTCGGCTACGCTCCTTTGACGGACAAAGGAGGAGCGGATTTTAACCGCTTAGAAAATTAACCTGCCCGGCGCAGATTTTGTGAGTACAAGACCCGAGAACGTATTCACCGTGGCATAGCTGATCCACGATTACTAGCGATTCCGGCTTCATGAGGTCGAGTTGCAGACCTCAATCCGAACTGAGAGAACTTTTAAGGGATTGGCTCCACCTTACGGTTTGGCGTCCCTTTGTAATTCCCATTGTAGCACGTGTGTTGCCCAAGGTGTAAGAACCATGCTGATTTGACGTCATCCCACCTTCCTCCCACTTAAAGCGGGCAGTTTCCCGAGACATATAAAACACGGGATAAGGGTTGCGCTCGTTTTCCGACTTAACGGTACATCTCACGACACGAGCTGACGACAACCATGCAGCATCTGTCAGGCACCCTCGAAGGCTTCCCTGTTTCCAGGGAATGCAGCCTGATGTCAAACCTTGGTGAGGTTCCTCGCTTATCGTCGAATTAAACCACATGCTCCACCGCTTGTGCGGGTCCCCGTCTATTCCTTTGAGTTTTAAGCTTGCGCTCGTACTCCCCAGGCGGGATGCTTAACGGGTTACCTTAAATTAACAGCACTGAAAGGGTCGATACTTCCAATGCTTAGCATCCATCGTTTACGGCGTGGACTACTGGGGTATCTAATCCCATTCGCTACCCACGCTTTCGTCCCTTAGCGTCAGAACCGTCTTAGCAAGCTGCTTTCGCATTTGGCGTTCTTGCTGATATTAACGGATTTAACCCCTACACCAGCAATTCCGCTTGCCTCTTCCGGTCTCTAGCCCGACCATCTCTTTCGCAGACCATCGGTTGAGCCGATGGATTTTACGAAAGATGCGACGGGCCGCCTACGGACCCTTTACGCCCAATAAATCCGGATAACGCTCGGGGCCCTCGTATTACCGCTGCTGCTGGCACGAGGTTAGCAGCCCCTTATTCAACTGGTACCGTCATTGATTCGTCCCAGTTAAAAGCACTTTACACCCCGAAGGGCTTCTTCATGCACGCGGCGTCGCTCCTTCAGCCTTTCGGCCATTGAGGAAGATTCTCGACTGCAGCCTCCCGTAGGAGTCTGGGCAGTGTCTCAGTCCCAGTGAGACGGGTCATGCTCTCACACCCGCTACCCGTCATTGCCTTGGTGAGCCATTACCTCACCAACAAGCTGATAGGCCATAGGTTCCTCTCGAGGCACCGGAGTTTTAAGTGAGAATGGCTTTTGCCCCCTCACTACTATCGAGTATTATTCCCGCTTTCGCAGGGTTATGCTCGTCCTCGAGGTAGATTACCAATGTGTTACTCTCCCGTTTGCCATGCCTTGTATTGCTACAAGGCATTCGACTTGCATGCCTTAAACACGCCGCCAGCGTTCATCCTGAGCCAGGATCAAACTCTCTGAAAGTTTTTTACTTGGTTTGCTTGCCAAGAGAAGTTTTTGAAAAACTTCTAATATTTGAGCTCCCGAATGAATCTCTACAGGTTTACACCCGTAGAGTCTTCATAATCCCACTAAAACTCTTACGAGTTTAGCGGGATACGCCGATCCGTTCCCGCTTTAGCGGGGACGGCTTCCGGCGTAAAACCGGGTAAAAATTATCCGAAATTGGCGCCTGCTAGCACCAAAATTTTAATTTAAATTATTTCACCAAAATTTAATGGATTGTTAAAGTGCCTTCTTTACCCCAAAAATTATTTCCGAGTAAGCAGCAAAAAAACAGGAATATTAAGCCTTTATTAATATTACTGTTTCTTTGCCTCCTCTTTATTATTTTTTGCGGTTTTCGTATCTTTAATATTAAATCATTTTTGAATTAATGTCAAGGGTTCTTGTAAACATAATATCAACAGACGAGTTTTTACCCCGTTAGAAGGCTCTCCCTTCTAACGGGGTAAACCTATAAATTATTGAAATTAGCCCATTTTTTTATAAGTTTTACTACCCTAAAAAGACTTTACTTTATTTATTATTTTTGCTACAATAAAAGCATATTTGCACTCTATAGTTGGGTGATTTTATTGTTTTGACCCCGCCCCGCCCTTCGCGAAGAGCGGGGCGGGGCGACCCCGCTTCGTCCCTAGTGCCTAAGGACTTTGAGGGGCAAGGATGAAGCGACATGGAATCTAAAGTTTTAAGACAAGCCTCCAAAGTTGGTATGGGGGCGTACTTAGTTCTTGATATATGGCAAAGAGAACAAAAAAGGCCGGGCTGAGGGCAGGGGCTAAAATAATTTCCAGAACCAGGAAGAAGGCTGGCGGAGGGAAAAAGGAAGCTGGTTTGATTGAAGAATTAAAAAAGCCTGGGAGAATAAAAATTGATAGAGAAAGTAAAAAAATAATTCTTCCCGACCAGGAAGAAAAAATTGAGCGCGATAAAACGCTAATGATGTGGGCGGGAGTGAGTTTTTTTATGGTTTTAATTTCAGCTTTTTGGATTTTAAATATAAAAAGCGTTTTTAAGGGAACGAAGGAAGCAAGAGAGAACCCCCAGAAGTTTGAATGGGAAAAAATTACAAATGAGTTTGACCAAACAATTGAGCAAATAAAGGAAGGGCTCGTGGAATTAAAACAAATAAATGTTATGGACGATATTTCTACTACTACCAAAGATAACTTAAATTTAAATAATCTATTGCCAGGCAGCGAAGATATCGGGTCTTCTTCGCCCCAGGAAGCAGAACTGGAAGGGGGAGGAAACCTTGAAGAGCTGAAAGACAGATTAAAAGAGTTGGAGGAAGAGATAGAAAGCAAGAATTAAGAATTAAGAATTAGGAATTAAGATATGGCGAAAAAGCACGAAAACACAAAAGCACCCTTCTCCGCCAAGGCTTTGAAGGGCAGGCAAAAACACAAGAGTGATTTACCTAAGCGGAAAGGAAAAATAAAATCCGAAGGCTTGGTTAGGGTTGCCAAGAAAATAGAAAAGAAAAAAATTATAAAACTGGCAACCAAAGAAGAAATTAAGAAGTCTGTTCCCAAATTGCCGGAGAAAAAAAGTAAAAGAGATAGGGGGCGGAAAGGTAAAGAAATTGCTGAGATGGCGGAAAAAGAAGGCGAGAAGACTATAAAATCCCAGGTTGTTGATAGCCGCAAAAAAACCGAATATGGCATGGTTATACCCCAGGCGATTGTTGATGAAATGAAAACCTCTTATTTAGATTATGCCATGAGCGTTATTGTTAGGCGGGCTTTACCTGATGTGCGCGACGGTTTAAAGCCGGTGCATCGCCGTATACTTTATGCTATGTGGAGTATTGGCCTTAGATCAAGTGCTAAATTCAGGAAATCAGCTACTGTTATTGGTGAGGTTTTGGGTAAGTACCATCCGCACGGCGATACAGCCGTTTATGATTCAATGGTCCGGATGGCCCAGGATTTTTCTATGCGCTACCCGCTAGTCCGCGGCCAGGGAAACTTCGGGTCAATGGACGGGGATAATGCGGCGGCCATGAGATATACTGAAGCTAAGCTGGCTCCGATTAGCGAAGAGCTTCTTTTTGATATTGATAGAAATACTGTTGATTTTTCCCCGAACTATGATGGTTCGCATCAAGAACCGCGAGTTTTACCGGCGAAATTGCCTAATCTTCTGCTTAATGGGACTATGGGGATTGCGGTTGGTATGGCTACTAACATACCGCCGCATAATTTAAGCGAGTTAATTGAAGCTATTAGCCATTTAATTGATAATCCAGAAGCTACAGTTGAAGATTTAATGCAGTTTGTTAAAGGTCCTGATTTTCCGACTGGTGGCGTAATTTATAATAATAAAGATATTTTGCAGGCCTATGCGACCGGTAAGGCCGGAATCGTTATGCGCGGCCGGGCCGAAATTACTGAAACTAAAGGCGGCAATTTCCATATTATTATTACGGAAATTCCTTATCAGGTTAATAAAGCCACTTTAGTGGAGAAAATCGCTGATTTAGTAAAAGACAAAAAAATTGAAGGCATAAAAGACTTACGCGACGAATCGGATAAGGATGGCGTGAGGGTTGTAGTTGAACTTAAAAAAGAAGCTTATCCGAAGAAAATTTTAAATAGTCTATACAAACATACCCAGCTGCAGGAGACTTTTCATGTAAATGCCTTAGCTTTGGTGGACGGAATTCAGCCAAAGGTTTTAACCTTAAAGATGATTTTAGAAGAATATATTAAGCACCGCGAGGAAGTGGTAAGGCGACGCACTCAATTTGATTTAGATAAGGCCAAGGCGCGGGCCCATATTTTAGAGGGCCTGATGATTGCCTTAAAGAATATTGACGCGGTCATAAAGACGATTAAAGCTTCCCGCGACAAAGAAGTAGCCAAAGTGAGTTTAATGAAGAAATTTAAACTTTCCGAACTGCAGGCCATTGCCATCCTGGAAATGAAATTACAGAGTTTAGCTAATTTAGAGAGATTAAAAATAGAGGAGGAATTAAAGGAAAAGAAGAAGCTTATAAAAGACCTGGAAGAAATTCTTAAATCTCAGGCAAAGATAAGGGGAATTATCAAAAATGAAATTAAAGATTTAGCGGATAAATTCGGCGATGAGCGCAAAACCCAGATCGTGGCTCACGGGGTAAAAGATTTTAGTATAGAAGACTTGGTGCCGAACGAGGAAACCATGGTTATGATGACTCGGGACGGGTACATTAAACGTTTAACCCCGGATACTTTTAAAGTCCAGGCCAGAGGCGGCAAGGGTGTAATCGGTTTATCTACCAAGGAAGAAGATACGGTTGAATTTATGTTTACCACCTTTACCCATAGCGACGTTTTGTTTTTTACCACCCGCGGCCGGGTATTCCAGCTAAAAGCCTATGAAGTGCCGCAGGCCACGCGTACGGCCAAGGGCACGCCGATTGTTAATTTTCTCCAGCTTCTGGGCGAGGAAAAAATAACCTCGGTTTTGCCTTTAGATAAAATTTCTAACAGCAAGTTTTTATTCTTTGCGACGGAAAGAGGTTTGGTGAAAAAAGTGAAGTTAGAAGCTTTTGCTAATGTCCGCCGGTCAGGCCTTATAGCTATTAAGATAAAAGGAGAAGATAAATTAATCTGGGCTAAGCCAACCAGCGGCCATGACCACGTCCAGCTAATTACGGCTGGCGGCCAATCCGTGCGCTTTAAAGAATCTGATGTCCGCGATATGGGCCGTAATGCGACCGGGGTGCGGGGAATCCGGTTGAAAAAAGATGACATTATGATTGGCATGGGAATTATCAAAGGCGATAAAGAGAAGATGAAAAAATATCAGGTCATGATTATTATGGAACAGGGATTTGGCAAACGGACAGCCTTAGGGTTTTATAAAGTTCAGGGCCGGGGAGGTTCGGGCATAAAAACGGCTAAAGTGACAAGTAAAACCGGTAAATTAGTTAACGCTTTTATAGTCAATACTGAATCCATGGCCGAAAAAGATTTAATTGTAATTTCGGAAAAGGGCCAGGTTATCCGCTTGCCTTTTAAATCCGTTAACCAATTAGGCCGCGATACGCAAGGCGTAAGAATAATGCGGTTTAAAGAAACGAGCGACAAAGTGGCTTGCGTAACCTGGGTGTAAGTTCGGATTTCGGATGTCGGATTTGCGATTTGAAACATTTTAGATAGATAAAATAAATAACAAGGAGGTACAGGGTGAAAATTTTGGCGATTGTTCTTTTTATTTTGCTCACTGCCGCATCTTCGGCATTTGCCCAGACTGAAGCTACTCCCGACTCTACTTTAGTTGAGGTTTGGGTAGCTACTAATTTCAGCAGTATAATTATTGCCGCGGTTGGCCATGAAGATTCTTGTGGGGTTAATGGTTTGGATAGTTTTTTCTGGCCGGAAAACCAGAGAGGTCCAATTGAATTTCTGTTTTTAACCACCAAGAGGAATAAGGAATTAGCCAAAGCTTATTTGCCGGGGGTTGATTTAAGAGGGGTAGCTGTTTGCTATTTTGTCCGTGGTGATAGCCTAGAAGTAAGAGCAGTTCATCCTTTGCTTTTGACCTTTCCGGGAAAATGTCCGGCCAAATGGATTGGTGATGTGCCTTATGCTTATGGCTTTTTTTATTTGAAAGGCAAGGACGCGGAAATATTCAATTTCTCAAATAATCTGTCGCCGCCTTTGGCGGGATCCTGCCCACAATAAATAATAAATTATAATAAAGTGGCGGGACAGGCGCAAGGCAGGGAAGAGGACTATTAAAGTCCTCTTTTTATATTACAAATGCTACCAGCCTCGCCAGCTCGTCTAGGCGGGCAAATAGGGAATTCGAATTAAATATTTTGTTTAATATTGGCTAAAAAGTAAGTAATTAGTTTAAAAATTCTTGACAGATATATTAAAGTATGCTATAATTATATTATAATGTTTATTGAAAAATATTTTTGATTTTGCGTAACTGTTCATCTATTCTTTCACACGTTTTTCTTTTAAGGAGGGTACCATGAAATCATCAGTCAGGACGTCCATTGTTGCTTTATTAATCACTATCCTTGTCGTAGGGACAATTTCCGCTATCATGTTCCTTGTCGCAACAGATGCTCAAGCACAGGATTTGAACGTATTTGTCAAAGGGCTTGATCAGGTCGAAACCTATCTGGTCAAATCCGCACTCGTAAATCATAAACTGCCTTTAACCACCCCTGTCGCGATTGAGAAGAGTATCGTGAAGAGAGATTGGAATGGCCTGGAAAAAGAATTTAATGCGGTTAAAGTAATGATCGAAACCGCAGACGGCGAGTTTACCGGCGAAGTGGATGGTAGAAGCTATCCCCAGCTTTCCGGAGAAGAATATTACGGTCTTCTCAAGTTGGCTATCAACCATGCCTGTCAGGGTCCGGAGGAATTTCGTCAGAACGCGAAATTGGACAGAATTTTTTACGAAATTCGTGAAACGATAACCGAAGAAGCCAAGAGCCGTAGCTATTCTGTTGTTTTTCCCGATCGGATTAGCGGAGCTACGGGAACTATTTTCAGGGTCAATAGGACTATGTGTAAAGTCGATTTTGGGCCAGAAGAAAATTCGTCGGTTTATTCCATGGTCTACACCGACGGAGTCCTACGGACGGTTGCGGGGATTGACACAATCTTCGAATACGCGAAAAAGTAATTCAAAAAATTAACCCACCCACCCCGGATAATTCTTTAAAAAGAATGTCCGGGGTCTTTTTTTACTCTTGCCGAGACTAGGTAATCCTGATAAGATAAAAATATGCTAAATCAATTTACTACATTTTTATTAATACTTTTAATTTTCGGAGTAATTTCTATTATTCTGCTTTTATTGCGCAAAAAAACCGGAGGCGGGGAAGAGAAGCTTATTACGATGATGGAAAAGTTGTCTCAATTGGCGGAGCAAAACAAAGATTTGCGCCAAGCTATGGACAGCAAATTGTCGGAAACACATCGGGCAACGCAAGCGCAATTCGGCCAAGCCACTAAAATTATTCAGGGCATAACCGGCCAGTCGGCCAAACTGATCAGCGACGTTACGGAGAAATTAACTAAACTTGACGAAACTAATAAACAAGTCGTTAATTTTTCCGCCCAATTGCAGAATTTGCAGGATATTTTAAAAAATCCGAAACAGCGGGGAGTTTTGGGGGAATATTTTTTAGAAGAGACTTTAAAAAATGTTTTGCCGCCGAATTCTTACCAGATGCAATATCCCTTTAAGGACGGCAGCATTGTTGATGCCGTAGTTTTTGTTAAAGATAAAATTATTCCGGTTGATTCAAAGTTTTCTTTGGAAAATTATGAAAAAATATTAAATTGCAATGATGCGGAGACAAAAGAAAAATTGGAAAAGCAATTTAAGCAGGATTTAAAAAATAGGATTGATGAAACGGCTAAATACGTTAAGCCGGGAGAAAAAACCATGGATTTTGCGTTTATGTTTATTCCGAGTGAGGCGATTTATTATGATTTATTAATTAACAAAGTCGGAGCAGTTCAAGTTAATACCCGTGATTTAATTGAATACGCTTTTCGCGACAAGCATGTCATTATCGTTTCGCCGACTTCATTTCTAGCTTATCTTCAGACGGTCCTTCAGGGATTAAGGGCTTTGCAGATTGAAGAAAGCGCCAAGACGATCCGGGCAAACGTGGAAAAACTTAGCCGACATCTATTAAGTTATGATGATTTTATGAAAAAGTTGGGCATTAGTATGTCAACCACAGTTAATCATTATAATAATGCCTATAAAGAGTTTAAAAAATTAGATAAAGACGTGGTAAAAATTACTGAGGGTGAATCAAAGATTGAGACGATGGTGTTGGACAAGCCGAGAGAGGAAGAATAAAGAGAAAATAAAAAAAGACCCAATTAGGTCATCTCCATTAGCAGCTGGATTGATTTTTAGGAGTCCTTCACCCTAATCCTTACAACGGCATTTGGTATTCAACGGATTTGCGCTTAGGTTTGTCAGGGATTTCCCTCTCACCAGTAAATTAAGCTTATGGTTGCTATATTCCTTCACAGCTTTCGCTAAGTGTTGGATATATAGGCGGACACTAATTGAGTCTTCTATATAATATTATACACTATTTTTTTGTTTTGTCAAGCAAATTTTAGAAATATGAATATGGATAATATCAAAACAAAAACAGATAAAAATGTGGCAAAGGCAATTGCGAGGACAATTGCTTTTTTTGATTTATTTTCTTATCCGTTGACCGGATTTGAAGTTTGGAAATATCTTGACGTGAAATGCGAGTTGGCCGAAGTTTTGGAAGTTTTGGAAAATATAGCGAAAAAATCCCCCTTAGTCCCCCTTTTCGAAAGGGGGCAGGTTGAAAGAAAGAATGGATTTTATTTTTTAGCCGGCAGAGAAGAAATTATAAAAGAAAGAATGGCTAGATATAATTATAGTGATAAAAAATTTAAGCGGGCGGTCTGGCTGTCTAGAATTTTTAAGTTCATTCCCTGGATAAAAATGATAGCGGTCGGCAATATAATCGGGGCGCATAACTTAAAAAAGGAAAGCGATATTGATTTATTTATTATTACGGAGAAAAACCGGGTTTGGCTAACGAGATTATTTTGCGTTTTAATAATAAAAATTTTAGGGTTGCGGCCAAAGCCGGAAAATATGCGAGATAAAATATGCTTGAGTTTTTTTATTAGTGAAGAAGCGATGGATTTAGAAAAGTTAATGCTAAGTTGTAAAATATCACGAGATTCTACCTGCCTCGCCGGCAGGCGGGTCGCTTCGCTCCAGAATGACAGAATGGAAAAAGATATTTATTTTATTTATTGGTTGGCCGGACTAGTGCCGATTTATAATAGGGATAATATTTATAATAAATTTATTGGAGCCAATAACTGGCTTAAAAATTATTTGCCTAATTGGGAGCGCGGAGAAGTAAATTATAGGAGAGATGCTGGCAAAGGTTTTTCCCGGTTTTACCGCGATGTCGTTGATATGTTTTTTGGCGGGCTGGAGAGAAGGACAAAAAATTTAGAACTGAAGATGATGCCGGAGCAACTGAAAAGTATAGTAAATAAAGACACCAGGGTGGTGGCAGACAAGGGAGTAATAAAACTGCATGTTAATGATCGGCGGGAAGAATATAAAAACAAACTAAAAGCGAAAAACGAAGAATTAAAAGCTGTTTTATGAAATATTTAAATAAAATAATAGAATATGGTTTATATTTTTTGGTTTTTTTATTGCCCTGGCAGACGCGTTGGATTATTAAAGCCGGAGAGATGGAGTATTTGACGTATAGTTTATATGGGACGGATATTTTGCTAGTAGCCCTGATTTTACTATTTGTATTCTTTAAATGCCGAATGAATTTTAACAATAAGGAGCTCAGCTCCGAAGCTTCGGAGCTGAGCTCCGGCTTACCATCTATTTGGTACTTTATTGGATTGTTAGATTTATTTGTTTTTGTTTCTATCTTTTTTGCTTCTGACAAATGGCTTTCCTTTTATAAATATGGTTGGTTTTTATTGGGAGTAGGGTTGTTCTGGCTAATAACGAGTGCGAATTATGATAGAATAAAATTGTTTTGGAGTTTACTGGCGGGAATTTTTTTGCAGGCCGGTCTGGGGATTTATCAATTTTTAACTCAATCAAGTTTTGCTTCTAAGTGGCTGGGAATGGCGTTGCATAACCCGGCTGAACTCGGGGCTTCAGTAGTGGAAACCTTTGGGATCGATGGAATGGGCGAAAGATGGTTGCGCGCTTATGGGGGGTTGGATCATCCGAATATGTTGGGAGGAGCGGTGGCAGCGGGTATGTTGGTAGCGGTTGGTTTGTTTTTTAAAAATAAAATTTATACAAAGGAGCTCAGCTCCGAAGCTTCGGAGCTGAGCTCCAAGGGTTTAAAATTATTTTATTATTTTATTATTTTATTATTTTCGTTAGCGTTATTCTTTACATTTTCCCGCGGGGCGTGGGCTGGAGCCATAGTCGGAATTTTACTGCTGCTCTTTGTATTTTTAATAAAAAAAGATTTTTTAAAACAAAGAGAACTGCTAAAAATAATTTTAGCTTCAGGGGTTTTGATTTTTGTATTATCTAATTTATATAGTGATTTAGTTTTAACAAGGTTGTCAAAAGACACGAGGCTGGAAATTAAATCAAACACAGAAAGAATGGAATCTTTTGGGCAAGCAGAAAAGATGATAAAAGAAAAATGGTTTTTTGGCGCTGGCATTGGCAATTATGCTCTGGCTTTAGAGCAAGAAAATTCAGGACGATCAAGTTGGGATTACCAACCGGTGCATAATGTGTTTTTATTAGTGTGGGCAGAGACGGGGACATTGGGACTCTTGGGATTTTTAGGATTTTTAGGATTCTTGGGATGGAATTTAATAAAAAAAGGAAAATATTTTGGTTTGTCTATTCTAACTGCTTTAGTTATAATGATGATGGTTGACCATTGGTATTGGAGCTTGCATTTTGGGGTTTTGTGGTTTTGGATGATTGTTGGCATTATGGTAGAAGATAATTATAAGATTTAGGGCTGTTAATTTTTGCGCTGCCGCGCGGGCCTACTTTTTGTGACCAAAAAGTAGGCAAAAGTCCTGGGGTGCTCAATTCGCTATTTCGCTGATTAATCTTTAGCTGGGTTCGCCCTGGCGCTCAGTCGCACCCCAGACCCCTTGGTGATTTAAATATTTTTGAAGATTTGATCTAAATAATAGAAATTATTTTTTTATGTATAAACAAAAGAAATTAAAAAACGGTTTGAATTTAATAACGGTGCCCATGACCGGGACGAAAACTATAACGATTTTGGTAATGGTTAAAACCGGGTCTAAATATGAAGATAAGAAAAATAACGGCATTTCCCATTTTTTAGAGCACATGTTTTTTAAAGGGACAGCCAAACGGCCGACGACTTTAATCTTGGCCAGCGAACTGGATAAAGTCGGGGCAGAATTCAACGCTTTCACCTCAAAAGAATATACGGGCTATTGGGTAAAGGTTGATAGCTCAAAAATAAAGTTAGCCGTTGATATTGTGAGCGACATGCTTTTGCATTCTAAATTTGACTTTAAGGAAATTGAACGGGAAAAAGGAGTGATTATTGAAGAAATAAATATGCGCCATGACAACCCCATAATCCATATTGAAGACGTTTTCGAAGAGTGCCTTTACGGGGACAGCCCGGCTGGCTGGGAAGTAATCGGGCATAAAGAAAATATTTTAAAATTGACTCGCCAGGACCTGCTTGCCTATTTAAACTCCCAATACGGCGCAGGCAGCACAATAGTTTGTTTAGCCGGCAATATTAAAGGCGGCGGCGAAGAGTTAATTAGCCGTTATTTTTCCCATTTAGGAAAAACTGATTTTAAAGATAAAGAAAAAATAAAAGAGAAACAAATAAAACCGCAGATAAAAATTAATTATAAAAAAACCGGTCAGGCCAATATTTCCTTGGGGGTAAGAGGTATTCCGATTGGCCATAAGGATGAATTTATTTTAAAAGTAATGTCCATTATTTTGGGCGGATCAATGAGTTCGCGGCTTTTTACGGAATTAAGGGAAAGAAAGGGGCTGGCCTACTACGTCAGTACCCAGGCCGAGTTTTATACAGATAGCGGCTATTTAACTACCCAGGCCGGAGTGCCGGTAGAAAAAGTTGAAGCGGCCATAAAAATAATTTTATCTGAATATAAAAAATTAAAAAATATTTTAGTTAGTGAGAAAGAATTAAAAAGAACTAAAGATTTAATCCGCGGCCGCTCGGTTATAAAATTGGAAGCGTCTGATGACATGGCCGGCTGGTACGCCGAAAGAGCAATTATGTCAGATAAAATTTTGCCGCCGGAGAGTTTTTTTAAAAAGGTTGATCAGGTAAAAAGCCGGGACATAAAGACAGTGGCAAGGAGAATTTTTGTAAATAAGGGATTAAATTTAGCTATTATCGGGCCGTTTAAGGATAAAAAGAAGTTTGAGAGGATTTTGAAGTTCTAAATTAAGTAAATATAAAAAATAAAGAAGGCGAGATTTACAAATTTCGCCTTCTTTATTTGCTGATTTAATGATTATTAGCTATGATTTTAACCATAGGGGTATCGCAAACCCCTTATGGGTTTACGATACCCCGCGATAAATTATGCAAATAGAAACAGAAAAAATTTATCATATTTACAATCGCGGCGTAGATAAAAGAAATATTTTTGTTGGTTATAAAAATTTTGTTAGATTTATCCGAAGCATGAGGGAATTTAATAATGTTAATCCGATTGGAAGTTTATACGAGAAGAAATTTAGAGAATACAAAAAAGAAGGAAAGGATATCGCAAACCCTTTATGGGTTTCCGATATCCCGTTAGATTCACCTAATAAACCGTTGGTTGAATTTATTGGTTATTGCCTTTTAAATAATCATTATCATTTTTTGCTTAAACAATTAGTTGATGGCGGAATTTCAGAATTTATGAGACGTCTAGGAATCGGTTATACTAATTATTTTAATAAAAAATATAATCGTAGCGGAGCTTTATTTCAGGGAAAGTTTAAAATAATTGGAGTAGGCAGTTATAGTCATCTTCTAAAGTTAGCAGTTTATGTTAATTGCAATAGTGAAGTTCATAAAATTTCTTTAGCTAAAAATTGGCCATGGTCCAGTTTTCTTGATTATATGGGAAAACGCAAGGGAAATTTATGTAATAGAAGAATAATTATGAATGAATTTAATAATAGTATTGAATTTAAGAATTTTTGTTTACAAGTATTACCTGATATAATAAGTATTAAGGATATTAGAAAGAACTTTTTAGAATAAGCCGCAGGATATCGCAAACCCTTTATGGGTTTCCGATATCCAAACTATTATGGAACAAAATTTAATGGAGAATTTGAACAAGGAACAGTTAAGGGCGGTTACTCATCGCGATGGGCCGCTTTTAATTGTGGCCGGAGCGGGCACAGGCAAAACCACGGTTATAACTCAGAGGATTGCTTATATTATTGAGCAGGGTTGGGCTAAATCTGACGAAATTTTAGCTTTAACTTTTACGGAAAAAGCGGCCGGGGAAATGGAAGAGCGGGTTGACCGATTGCTGCCTATGGGGTACCTGGATTTATGGATTTCCACTTTCCATAGTTTTGGCGAGCGGATTTTAAAAGAACATGGCTTGGACATCGGGCTGCCTAATGACTTTAAATTGTTAAACGAATTTGAACAATATTCTCTGGTAAAAAAGAATCTGGATAAGTTTGATTTGGATTATTACCGGCCGATGGGCAATCCGACAAAATTTATCCATGCTTTAATAAAGCATTTTTCCCGGGCCAAGGACGAGGACATAAATCCGGCCCAGTATTTAGAGTATGCCCAAGAATTAGAACAAAATTTTGATTCCATGTTAAGCGGGAAGAAGAAACAAAAGGGCCGGAATTTCCAATTTTCAATTTCCAATTTTCAAACTGACGACAAAGAAGTGGCCACGCAAGAAATCAATCGGATAAATGAAGTGGCAAATGCTTATCATGTTTATCAGCAATTGCTACTAGATAGTAATGCTTTGGATTTTGGTGATTTAATAAATTATTGCCTAAAATTATTCCGTGAACGGCCGGCAATTTTGGGAAAATATAGGCAGCAATTTAAATATATTTTATTAGATGAATTTCAGGATACTAATTGGGCGCAATATGAATTAATAAAAATGCTGGCGGCGATGAAAAATAATCTGGTAGTGGTTGGAGACGATGACCAGTCAATTTATAAATTCCGCGGGGCTTCGGTTTCCAATATTTTACAATTTAAAAAAGATTATCCGCAGGCCGAACAGATTTTTTTAATTAATAATTACCGCAATAAGCAGAATATTTTAGATTTATCTTATAAGTTCATTAAGCAGAATGACCCGAATAGGCTGGAATACCAGCTAAACACAAAAACACAAAAACACCCGCCTGCCACTGCGAGGCACAAGCGGGCAGGCAAAAACACAAAAACAGAGGATGAGATATTTAGTAAGAAATTAGTTGCTAATAATAAGGGCAAGGGAGTAATTGAGGTTATAGAAGGCAAAGACTCGGCCGAGGAAATAAGGGTAGTAATTGAAAAAATTGCCGAATTGAAAATAAAAGACAAGAACGCCACTTGGGACGATTTTGCGATTTTAGTCAGAGCTAACGAAAGCGCCAAGGAAATTTGCTCCTTTTTGGCCGCGGCCCAACTGCCTCATCAATTTCTTTCTTCCCGCGGCCTCTATACCAAGCCGGTAATAATGGATGTAATTGCTTATTTAAAATTACTGGACGATTACCATGAAAGCATAGCGGCTTACCGTGTTTTGAATCTGCCGATTTTTAATTTTACCTACAATGAACTGGTTAATTTTAATTATTGGGCTAATAAAAAGGCCTGGTCGCTTTATGAGGTTCTGCGCAATGTTTCGGTTTTAAATTTAGGCATGGAAGTACAAAAAAAAGCGGATGCGATTTTATCTCTAATTACCAAACATACGGCTTTGACTAGAGAAAAAAATGTCGGCGAGATTATTCGGGTTTTTTTAGATGATAGTGGTTATTTTAAACATCTAGTGAGTCAGGAAGAAGGCAAAAGTCAAGAAGTGGTTTCCTATCTCAACCAATTTATGAAAAGGGTAGAGAATTTTGAAAAAGCCAGTGATGATAAAAGCGTTAAGGCATTTTTAACAGAATTACAGATGGAAATTGATGCTGGTGAGGAGGGGACCATGCCCATTGACTGGGAAGCGGGTCCGGAAACAATAAAAGTAATGACGGTTCACGGGGCAAAGGGATTGGAATTCAAATATGTTTTTATTGCCGGTTTGGTTGACAAGCGTTTTCCCACAATCCGGCGTAGCGAACAGATTAAAATTCCTGACGCCTTAGTTAAAGAAATCTTGCCTGAAGGGGATGTCCACCTACAAGAAGAAAGGCGATTATTTTATGTAGCTGCCACCCGGGCAAAAGACAATTTGTATTTTTCTTGGGCAAAAGATTACGGGGGGGCACGTGAAAAAAAACCTTCCCTCTTCTTGGCAGAATGTGGACTAATTAAAGAAAATAAAAAGACCTTTGCTGGTCGAGCAAAAGAGAAATCTCCGGATTATGGTTTTCAGGAGAGAAAAAAGACTGTTAACAGGGGCGAGGAGAAAAAGAATTTTGTTTTTTCTCCCTCCTATTTTTCCTATACGCAATTAGCGGCTTTTTCTAATTGTCCTTATCAATATCGCTTTGCCCATGTTTTAAGAATTCCTAGGCGGGGCAAGTTTCAATTTTCTTTTGGAAAAACCCTGCATTTGACTTTGCAGAAATTATTTAGTTTGATTGAAAGAAAAAGGGGGTTAGAACAAAAAAATCTATTCGGGCAAAAACAAGGTAAGGAGGAAAAGGGAAAAGCAAAAATTAGCTTTGAAGAAATTTTAGAATTGTATGAACAAAGCTGGATTGACGATTGGTATAAAGATAAGGCGGAAAAAGAGAAGTACAAGAAAAAGGGCAAAGAAATTTTAAAAGGTTTCTATGAGAAATATAAAGATAACTGGCCGAACGTTATTTTTCTGGAAAAAGGTTTTAATACAAAAGTAAAAGTCGGGGAAGAACTTTATACCGTGCGTGGGGTGATGGACAGGATTGATGAGGCGGACGGCCACCGCCAGGGCGGGGCAGGCAAAATAAAAATTATTGATTATAAAACCGGCAGCCCAAAAGATAAAGATAAATTAAATTTTAATGAAAAATATCAGCTTTTAATTTATCAATTGGCAGGGCAAGAACTTTTCCGACAAGAAATAGATACTTTAGTTTTTTATTATTTAGATAATAATACAGAAGTTAAATTTTTAGGCGGCAAAGAGGAACTGAATAAGACTAAGGAAAAAATTATAGAAACCATTACGGAAATAAAAAAAGGTGAATTTCCTCCTAAGCCTTCGGCGCTTTGTAAATTTTGCGACTTTTTTAATATTTGCGAATTTAGGAAGAATTAATTACAAATTCACAAATCAGAACACAAATTCATCACCGCCCTAGCGGGATCCCGCCCACAAATTATTATAATAAAGTGGCGGGACAAATTTTATATAAACACCTTGAGTTTTATTTGTGTTATTTGTGATGATATTTGTGTGTTTGTAATATTTTAAATTAATAAAAGATTCGTAATTTGTAAACAGAACTATGGATATAATTTCCCACGCTTTGTGGACAAACCTAATTTTTAAAGGATTGCCGATTGAGCAAAAGGGCTTGGCGGTTTTATTCGGTG
>Ga0268278_1000593_pt1 | contig 24264 bp, 27 predicted proteins | sample saktaG_3_FD_190135 | JGI IMG/M metagenome (GOLD analysis project Ga0268278, IMG submission 190135) | Saline water microbial communities from Sakinaw Lake, British Columbia, Canada - sak_2010_1_5_55m | ecosystem: Environmental > Aquatic > Non-marine Saline and Alkaline > Saline ...
ATATGTTTTTACGCTTATTTCAGCCGCAAACTATAGGGGGCAAAGATGAAAAACAGGTTAAAGGTATTCCGGGCCATGCACGATCTCACACAGGAGGCGCTGGCCAACCGGTTACGCGTGACCAGACAGACGGTCATCTCCCTTGAAAACGGCAAATACGATCCTTCCCTGCCACTGGCTTTCCGTATAGCTAATCTTTTTAATGTCAAAGTTGAGGATGTATTTTTATACGAAGACGAACCAGGCGAGTATCATGGCTATCCACCCATACCCGGGAAGTGAAGTATTTACATAGAAGAACAGGAAATCGTCAATGCCATACCATCAAAAGGACACACCGGGGAGATTTTCAAGGGCATGCACATACATCCGGCATTAGCAGAGCTTATTCCTGCCACACTGGGCAACCTTTAATATGTGATTTCATGTGCTAAAAGTTACAGATTTGACCTGATAAAGCCGTTAATATAACAGTTATCATCGAATATAGGTTGTGGAGGTATACGCTATGAAGATATTACGTCTTATCGCCATTCCTGTGTTATCAATATTGATGTTGGCTGGTTGTACATCCACTCCAGTTGTGAAGCAAGCATCCTATACTGATATAACTCCCCTGGAAGCGAAGAGCTTAATTGATCAAAATCCAACTATCACCATCATAGATGTATCCGGTGCATATGCAGATGGGCATCTTCCCGGAGCCGTGAGTTACCAGCTGGGAGCGGCGTTGGAGAGGGCTGCGAAAAGCCTGGATAAAGGAAAGAAATACCTTGTATATTGCCATAGTGAAACAGCTTCAAGGGCGGGTGCACAAGTATTAGTGGACGCCGGGTTCCAGCAGGTATACAGGCTTAAAGGAGATTATGATGGGTGGGTGCAGGCCGGCTATCCTGTAGAGAAATAAATCTGTTTTGGTGCTTCAAGACTACCAGCGTGGCTTCGGCGCCCACCGGATGCCCGTTTTGCTGATGAGCGATTGTGATTACCCGATATTACAGGTTCTCTATTCAACCAGTTGCACTTCCGGTGCTGCCCAGGACTTATCCAGTACCGATTCTTGCGGCCAGTAAAGTCGCAGCGTCAGTGAAAAGCCGCCACTGGCAGGAGCCGGCAACCAGTTGGGTGCACTGGTGGGATCGGGTGAATCGCGCTGTATATAAATGTCAATTGAGCCGTCGGAATTTGTTATCAGAGGCGGATCACTCAATGAGCCACGGGTATATCTATTGATCGGGTTTGCCGCAAGCAGGGCTTTGTCATTATACATGGTAAGCGACCAAAAGCCGTTTATGGGTGGTATCTCATCCTTGTTGAAATGAAGCACATATTTCTTATCGCTGGAGTATTTTTCCCCGTCGCCGCTGTTAAATGATGATAGATAGAAGGCATCATCACCTAAATTAGCGCCCAGCCCCATATAAGCTATAATTGCTCTAAACATATAGTTCGTCCCGTAATCACCGGTGTCGTATATCATCTGCCACCCGTTCTTTTCTTCGCCCATTTTTGTCGCAGGAATCTCGGCGAGAGCAGACTGATAGCCGGTCTGGATTGCTGATTTAACATCATTGTCCAGCCCGGAAAAATAAGCCTTGTAGTCAACCCCGGGCCCAATACCTATCCTGGCTAAGCCGGCCAGTGCCGGCGCATCTGCTTCGTAGGGAGGATTGTCCACCATCAACCGGCAGACATGATTGAAATAGGTGGAGGCATCCATAGCCAGCAACTGGTCCAGAGGAGGGACCTTGCGATTGACACTGGGATCAACAGGGACATTAGCCGGCGGCACATAATCAGTGCCCCAGGCAGAAAGCGGCACCAGCTTCAGTTGATTTTGCAGCTTATGGACGTTATCGTAGTCTGAAGATCCGGCGCAGGCGAAGCGTCCGATTATCCACACCCACCTGGTCGGAGACTTTATTTCTGTGACGCCCTCAGGCAACTCACCACTCCACTTCGGGCCGGTGATGGCAAATTTGCCGGCGCCGGTACCCGTAGTACGTGAGCCTGGCGAGGCAAAAACATCCGTCCAGTAATCCAACAAGGGCATCATATAATAGCGACCCTGCGTGTCCGGCACTGAAAAGATAACAGGCTCTTCAGCGGTGTCAACCCAGGCTGCCGAATAGAGTGTGTCTGCGTTGGGTCTTGTTACCTGAATAAAAGTGGCATCAGGAAATGCTTTCTTATTGCCGAACTGGTTTACCGGCGCACTATTCTCCATGGGTTCGGGTACTGCCGTGAAGACCTGACGTGTCAAATCCATTATGACCAGCGGGAATCCGTATACCGTAGCATCATAGGCGATCTGCTGAGCTTCCTGCTGACTGATGGTCTGCCGGGTTGGCTGGGTTGATTGTTGTTTCCCGGGAGCACATCCCGCAGCAATAAGGCTCGCTATAACAGGTAACGCGGTAAGAATCAGAAATTTATGCAGATGTACATTTTTCATATGATGCTACTCCTTATATATCATGAATACTTGGATATTACAGTTCCTCTATTCAACCAGCTGTATTGCTGGAGGCACCCAGGATTTATCCACCACCGATTCTTTTGGCCAGTACAGCCGCAATGTCAGTGAAAAGCCACCACTGGCAGGAGCCGGCAACCAGTTGGGTGCACCGGCGGGGTCGGGTGAATCGCGCTGTATATAAATGTCAATTGAGCCGTCGGAATTTGTTATAAGAGGCGGGTCACTCATTGAACCCAGGTTGTATCTATTGATCGGGTTGTCGGCGAATAGTATTTTGTCATTATACATAGAAAGCGACCAGAAGCCATTTACCGGTGGTATCACGTCTTTATCGAAATGAAGCACATATTTCTGATCGCTGGATAACCATTCCCCGTCGCTACTTCTGTATAATGATGGATAGAAGGCATCATAGTCTAAATTAGCGCCCAGTCCCTGGTAATCTATAACTGCTCTAAGCATGTAGTCAGTACCATAATCACCGGCGCCGTATACCATCCGCCACCCGTTCTTTTGATCACCCGGGCCTGTCATAGGAATCTTGGCGAGGGCAGATTGATAGCCGGTCTGTATCGCTGACTTAACATCATCGTCCAGCCCTGCAAAATAGGCCTGGTAATCTGCGCCCGGCTTGATGCCTATCTCTGCCATTCTGGTCAGGATTGGTGCGTCGGCTTCATAGGGAGGGTTTCCCACCATCACCTGGCAGAAATAATTGATATATGTCGGGGCGTCCATCGCCAGTAACTGGTCCAGAGGAGATCCCTTGCGATTGACATTGGGGTCAACCGGGACATTAGCCGGCGGTGTATAATCGGCGCCCCAGGCAGAAAGCGGCGTAAGCTTCAGCTGGTACTGAAGCTTGTGGATGTTATCGTAGTCTGAAGAGCCGCTGCAGGCGAAACGTCCGATTATCCACGCCCACCTGGTCGGGGACTTCAGCTCTGTGACGCCCTCAGGCAACTCACCACTCCACTTCGGGCCTGTGATAGCAAAATTGCCGGCGCCGGTACCTGTAGTACGTGAACCCAGCGAGGCAAAAACATCCGTCCAGTAATCCTGCAAGGAAATCATATAATAACGACCATTTGAATCCGGCACCGACAGGATAACAGGCTCTTTGGCGGTGTCAATCCAGGCTGTTGAATAGAGCGTGTCTGCATTGGGCCTGACTACGGTAGTAAAAGATGCATCAGGGAATGCTTTCTTATTGCTGAACCGGCCTACGGGTGCCCCATTCTCCGTGGGTGCGGGTACTGCCGTAAAGGCCTGCCGTGTCAAGTCCATTATGACCAGCGGGAATCCATACACTGTAGCATCATAGGCGATCTGCTGAGCTTCCTGCTGACTGACGGCCGGCTGAGTTGATTTCTCTGCGGAATCACAGCCCGCAGCTATTGAGCTCACAAGAATAATCAGTACAATCAGAACCAGGAACTTATGCATATATACATTTTTCATATGAAACTGCTCCTTATATGCCAGGTATTTCATATTCGACTGATTATTAAATTAAGGCTTAATCAGCTATCTTCACCTCTTTACTTGTTGCCGCCTGATTACATCCATTATAACACCTGTAAATCCGGTGCTGGATCATATTTATTCGTAGACCTTTTCCTCGGCTGCTTCCTCACTGCTCAGGTGGATGTCCTCCTCGATATTTCGCTCATCCACCGTCCTGGCCAGCAACTCCTTGTAAAATTCGTGCTGAATGATCAGGCTCTGGATATCGTTTGTGCCCGTCCATATCTGGAGGAGCCTGGTCTCTCTCACGGCCCTTTCTACGGGAAAGACCCTGGTATACCCGATGCCGCCCAGTATCTGCATCGTCTCATTGGCGATCTCCCATTGTGACTGGGTTGCAAATCGCTTCAATTCCGATACCATCCGCCTGCGGTATCCTGCCGTGCCGACCTGGTCATCGACAGTCCGCGCCACCACGTAGGCCAGCGCATTAACCGCGTCTATCTTGGTGATACATTCGGCTATCCTGAAGCTGACCGCCTCGAAATTTCTTATCGGCTGTCCGAACGCCTTTCGTTTGTTGGCGTAGCGGGCAGCTATCTCCAGCAGCGCGCGAGAGCCGTTGATATAACCGACCATCCTTTCCGGCACCATCATGTGGTAGAAGATCTCGGAGCCTTTGTTCTCCTTGCCCAGCAGGTTCTCCTCAGGGACCTTAACGTCCCTGAATATGATCCTGGCCGTGCCAGTGCCGCGGCTGCCCATCAGGCCGTAAACGTGCTTTACCTCGACGCCCAGATCCCTCTCGACGATTAAGGCGCTCAATGAATTGTGTCCGCCGCCCGGGTTGGTCACGGCATAGACGAGGAAGAAATCCGCGCCCTCGCCGCCTACCACGAAGCGTGGCCGTTTAGTATATAGTGCTTACCCTCTTTGCGGGCTGTGGTGGTTGCCCCGAAGAAGTCCGATCCGCCCCTGGGCTCAGTCAGCGCCTCACCGGCCCAGATCTTTCCTGCTGTCAGCGGCTTCAGGTACTTCTGTTTTTGCGATTTAGTCCCAAAGGCGTTTAATGCGTCCGAGATGAGGCCGACGATACCGAAAACACATGCCAGGGGGACTCCGAGTTTGCCCACCTCACCCAGCACGATGAAATCGTCGACGTATTTGAGCCCTCTTCCACCGTATTGCTTCGGCGCCCGCAGCGCGAGCAGGTTTCTTCTTCCCGCCTCCTCAATAAATTCTTTGGGGAATTTGATTTTCTCGTCATCCATATCGAGGATTAGCTGGCGTGGCACCCATTTGACGAAGTCCCGTACTTCTTTCAGGAGACCCTTCTGCTCCGCGGTCAAAAACACCTCAAACACGACTCCTCCTTTTCTACCTTTTAAAGCTGCCAAACACAAACGTTATGAGTCGTTGAAGGAAGCCAATTCCTCATCCGCCAGCTTCACAAATGCCTCTACCACAGATGGGTCAAACTCGGTGCCTGACCTCTCTTTAATATAAGCCAAAGCCTGCTCTTCCGGCCATGCCCGGCGGTAGGGACGGTCAGAGGTCAGAGCGTCGTAGACGTCCACCACAGAGAAGATACGCGCTGAGAGAGGTATATCTGCTCCCTTGAGCCCCCGCGGGTATCCTGTGCCGTCCCATTTCTCATGATGGCAGTACGGTATATCCAGCGCCTTGAGCAGGTAGGGTATATGCGCTAAAAGGTCATATGCGTAGGTGGTGTGTTCCTGCATTTGCTTGAATTCTTCACCGGTAAGCTTGCCCGGTTTGAGCAGTATGCTGTCCGGTATCCCCATTTTGCCGATATCGTGCAGCAGTGCGCCGCGGTGCAGGTCAATCAGCCCGTTGTCTGCTATTCCGGCTTGCCCGGCTATCCGTTTGGTTATCTCGCTGACACGGTGACAGTGTCCGGCCGTCTCGATGTCGCGCAATTCGAGGGCACGCGCCCAGCCCTCCAGCGTCTTATCGTAGGTTTGCACCAGGTCGGCCGTCGACCTACGCTCGGCCTTGAGGCTGTTGATCAGAAAGCGGTTCATGCGTATCAGCAGGACAACTATCAAAACCAGCAACATCATCAGGGTGGCGCCACCGGTCACCCAAAGCGCCAGAGCTGTACGGTCGGCAACCGGCATCATCCATGTTTCAAGTATCCCGCTGTATGCCAGCAGGCTGAAGGCGCTGTAAATAAGGATGCTCAGGCCCGTAGTTATCCAGCCGGCACGGGTCCCGACGAGGACGAACGCCACGACAGGCAGGGCCACCAGGTAAACCCGCCCGGAGCCCTCCAGCCCGAAAAGCACCAGGTTTGTCGCCGCCATGATGTAACCCGCCGCTATGAAAACCCCGCCACGTATCCTGTATCCAAACCGCTTAACTATGGCGACCGCAATAATCACAATATAGATAACAGTCATCGGGACAACGATTTGCCATCCCCCCGCACCGGTATTCTGTATGGCCGAAACCAAATAGGCCGGCAACCCGACAATTATCGTGATATACAGGATTATGGTCACGGCTCGGGTGCGCCACTCTTTCAGCACATCGCCAACATCATCGTAACGTGGCCGGTGAGTCATCATCTGCCGCTATCCCCTTTGACAGGAGGCTTTAATTCGCCTGAAATATTATCCTCCATATCTGCAAGAGAACCGGCCTCCGCCTCTGCCAGCCTGACGAAGGCCTCGACCACGGCCGGGTCGAACTCGGTTCCCTTCCTCTCTATGATATAGGCCAGGGCCTGCTCCTCGGACCATGCCCCGTGATAAGGGCGGTCGGATATGAGCTCGTCATAGGCATCCACCACAGAGAAAATGCGGGCCGAGAGCGGAATCTCTGTCCCTTTTAACCCTCGCGGGTAACCGGTACCGTCCCATTTCTCATGATGGCAGTATGGTATATCCAGCGCTTTACGCAAGTAGGGTATATTCGCCAGCAGGTCATAGGCATAGGTGGTATGCTGCTGCATCTGCTTGAATTCCTCGCCGGTGAGCTTGCCCGGTTTGAGCAGGACACTGTCGGGAATGCCCATTTTGCCAATATCGTGCAGCAGTGCGCCGCGGTACAAGTCATCCATCCCACCATTGGGCAGCTCTGCCCCGACGGCCAGCCGTCTGGTTATCTCGCACAGGCGATGGCAGTGACCGGCCCCCTCGATATTACGCAGTTCCAGCGCGTGCGCCCAACCCTGAAGGGTTTCATCGTAGGTCTGCTCAAGTTCAGCCAAAGACCTGCGCTCCTGCCTGAGAATATTAACCAGAAACCGGCTCATTCGCATCAGCAGGATAAAATTCATAATCATCAATACTATGAGCATGAAACCGGAGGTGAACCAGATTAAGGGGTTGAGACGTTCAGCGGGCGGCAAAAGCCAACCTTCCAGCGTCCCTGTATAAGCGAAAAGGAAAAAGGCGCCGTAAACAATAAGGCTCAAGGCGGTTGCAATCAAGCCGGCGCGGTTTCCTATTAGTACCAGTGCGCAAAGAGGCGTTGCCAGCAGGTAAATCCGTCCAATCCCCTCCAGGCCGTAATCGTGAAACTGTACAGTTGCGATAATATAGGCCATAGCCACTATAGTCCAGCCGCGCAGCCTGTAATCAGAGTTTTTTTTGACAGCAGCCACAATCAGGACAATCAGAACGCCGGTTATCACACCCAACGTCAGCCAGGATCCGGTCCTGAGCACGTCCGCTACTATAATCGCGTATGCCGGCACCGCGGCGGCCACTATGACATAGAGGATGATGGTCACAGCCCTGGTGCGCCACTCCTTCAGCACATCGCCAACCTGGCTACTCAAGGCAGCTGATTGAACTTCCCTGAACATCTGCTGCATACCCTCTCGGCCTTAAATATTGTGAACAGCTAACTGTTACATATGATACGATTGCCGTAGAAACAAAGCAACAGACGAAAATGAAATATGGTGAGCACCTCTCAACGTACATTCCACAATGTGGTGATATAGTATGGATAACCTTAAACCACCAGGCAGGGCGCGAACAGTCAGGACGCAGACCTGCTGTAGTACTTTCACCCGGCAGCTATAACAATAAGACAGGCCTGGCGATATTCTGTCCTATTACCAGCCAGATTAAAGGCTACCCTTTCGAAGTCCTGCTGCCAGACAGCTTACCAGTTGAGGGAGCAATCTTATCTGATCAGTTAAAAAGCCTGGATTGGCGTGATAGAAATGCAGAATTGCTATGTTCACTACCCGTAAGCACTATCTCTGAGGTGCTCCAAAAATTAAACACGCTATTATCACCATAAAACAAACGCTATTTATCATTGGTTTCTTGAATTTTAGAAAGTCCAGCGTTTCCTAATCGCCAAACCAGCGTCACAAACCTGTGCATTGATCGTACCACACACAACGCAGCGAGGAAGGGCGTTTAGAAAGGATATGCTGGTTTGCGATGGTGGGCGATACTGGATTTGAACCAGTGACCCCCTGTGTGTAAGGACTCCGTCACCATTATTGAACTTCAGGCAAACTCATATCAGACTTGAGCAGCCTGCCGCTTTATAGACGCTTCGGCCTGAAACTGGTATTTCTAAACCTCCCGCCCAGGCTTACAATGTTTTTTAGATACAACAGGACGCTGGAGGTAATTATGAAAGGCAATATACGCAAACGGACAGAAAAGGGAGGCTGGCAGATCACGATCTGGACAGGCACCAAAGCTGATGGCAAGCCACAACGATACTACGAAACGGTGAAAGGGAAGAAATCGAATGCCCAAAGGAGGCTGCGGGAGCTGCTCACCACCATCGATAATGGCACATATGCACCGCCAAGCCACCTTACCGTGACACAGCTACTTAAAGAATGGCAGGCGGGATATTGTAAGACCAACTGCTGCTTTCGGACACAGGATACCTACGATTATATCGTCAGGTGGCATTTGATCCCGGCCTTCGGGCATGTCAAGCTTGAAAGCCTGCAACCTCGGATGATTCAGACATTTTACGGTAAGGCATGCGAAACGCTTTCAAAACGCACTGTGCTGCATATCCATCGCATCCTTAGTCAGGCCCTGAAATGGGCCGTTCGCCAGGGCTATATCGGCAGGAACCCGGCGGAGATGGTTGACCCTCCCGTTCCCACACACAGGAACATGTCCACTCTTTCACCTGAGGAGGTCTGCCTGCTGCTGGAACGGGCGCAGGGTAACGCCTTCTATGGTGTAATCTATACGGCTATATCCACAGGATTGAGACGAAATGAAATCCTCGGGCTACGCTGGCGGGATGTTGACCTGCTCATGACAAGCATATCAGTATCTCAGATTATAGATAAGACGAAGGATCGTCTCCTCTTCAAGGAACCTAAAACGCAGAAAAGCCGTCGCAGGATCAGTATCACTCCAAAGCTGGCTTGCTTTCTAAGGGAGCACCAGCGGAAGCAAGAGCAGGTGTTTATGGAGCAGGGTAAGATTCTAGACCTCGATGACTTGGTGTTCTGCCACCCTGACGGCAGGCCATTCGACCCGAGCACCGTTACCCATAGCTTTGGCAAGATAGTGAGGAGCCTGGGTCTAAAGGTTCGATTTCATGATTTGCGCCACTCGTGCGCCAGCCTCATGCTGAGGGAGGGTGTTCACCCCAAGATCGTCAGCGAAATGCTGGGGCATAGCACCATCGCAATAACATTGGACGTGTATAGCCATATCATGCCAGGTATGCAGGAAGCTGCTGCTAGGAGCCTCGATTCAGTGTTACCTGCCGCAGTCTCAGTCGTCCAATGATGGGGGAAAATCAGGACTCCGCTTCCTATCCGACAAATATGCATCGATAATGCTGAGGAACTTTTCGGTGCCCAGGATACTTTCCAGCAAGATGAAGAAGCTCTCCCACTCCCTATACTCAACAGCAGGTTTCAGACGCCTGTATCTCCACAGGTTATGGAGTTTAGCTTCAGCAACCTCGATCGCATCGCTGTCTTTTTCAATTTTCGCCTGCTTTTCTGCATTATCCGTTAACTTGGCCTCAAGCTTGCCATAGTTTAAATGATCCCACCTCTGCATAGTCCGCCTTGACGGCAAGGGGTCAAAATAAAATTTATCGCGTATTAACCGTCTTATTTCCGCCCATCCCTTGCCTTCTCGCCGACGATCAAGAGCGTACAGTTTCATCTCAGGACTGCCAACAGCTTTCATTGCGCACCTCGTTTTTGGATGGACGTACTGTCATCAATTTAGTATATATTATGACGATTTATAATTCTAATTTCAACTATTGGCTTTATATATTGGCTGCATCTTGACACATATATAATTATATTTTATACTAATCATTGGCCGCTTACATTGGCACATCTGACAGCTCTAATCGCGGGATTACCCAGAAATTATGGGTGTGTCTCATTTATTTTAGCGGTAGGAGGTGATAAAAAATGTTGAATCTAGAGCAAATCTCACTCACAGTTGAGGAAACCGCAATGTTGTTGTGCGTTAGCACAGACACCATCTTCCGGCTTATCAGGGAGGGCTGGTTCCCGCATATAACGGTTGGGCGGCATATTCTGATCCCAAAAGACAAACTGTCATATTATTTACATTCAATAGATATGGACGTCTATATAAACTAATCAAAGGTCTTTAAATTCATCAGGAGGATAAAATGAAAAGGTACACGATTATTAATCACGGGGAAGATTCAGTCACAGTAAAACAAGCGGCTCGTTTAATGGGTACGGATACCGTAATAATCGAATCGTTGATTTTCTGGGGTAAGCTGAAGGTAAGTGAGGAAATTGAGGGTGTGGAGCGAATAACGATAGCCAGCTTAGAAAAATATCTGTCTTCACTTAAATTCAGGATTACATTTGGGAGCAGCAGATTCGCGGATCCAATAGTATCTGGATTACTTGTGGAAAGAGCATTCGAGCTGTCATCCGATGCACAACTAAATTGCATTTGGGAAACAATTGAACACTGAATGCCCCGGTATGGTAAATGGTACCCCAAAACAAAACAGGAGTGAACCATGGATAGCAAAACCAACTTGGACAATATACCAGAGGAATTGAAAAAACTGGATCAGTGGGTGATCAGGAAAGCAGATAAGTGCCCGCTGAATGCTCTCACAGGAAAGCATGCGAAAACAGATGACCCTTCGACCTGGGCTACCTTCGCCAATGCCGAGAAGGCCATCGAACAGGGACTTGGCATTGGCGTTGGGTTCGTCTTTACCGACGATGACCCTTACGTCGCGATAGACTTCGATAAGGTAATAATTGACGGCATCCTGAGGAAGGACATTCAGGAGATCGTAGAAAAGATGGCTTCCTACACCGAAATCTCGCAGAGCGACACGGGGCTACACACCTTGGTTAAAGGCAAGAAGCCCGGCACTAAATGCAGAAAAGGCTCTATCGAAATATACGACCGAAAGAGATACTTCGCCCTGACAGGGAATATATATCAGGGCAGAGACACTATTGAAGAACGGCAGGAGGAGCTTGATTGGTTATGTTCCGACGTCTTTGGTGACGACTTAACCCCACAAGTTTCGACAACTGCGGCGACCGATCTGGTGCTTGACCCGGCTGCCGACCCACCGCAGGAGAAGCTTGACGAGCTGTTGGAAAATGACAGGTTCGCGGAAGTCTGGAGCCACAGTGCTGAAGGCCTGTTCTCCCTGTCGGATTATGACTGGCGGCTGGTTAGTTTTGCATTGAACGATGGCTGGACCGATCAGGAGATCGCAGACCTGATCATAGCTTTCCGGCGTGTGCATGGCAGCAAAGACGACCTGAAAAAGGCTTTGCGCAAGGATTATATACCCCGCACCATTGCCAACGTTAAGAATGCTCCCCAGACCGACGCTAAAGGTCTTGCAATGGCAACCAAGCTAGTGAAGATGGCCAGCAACCTCTACCTGTTCCATAACGCTGACGGGGCACCCTATGCCTCATTCGAGCGGGAAGGGCATGTAGAGACCTGGCCATTAAATAGCAAGGCTATGAAAGATTATCTGTCCAGGCTTTACTACACCAAGACAGGCAGTACTATTAGGTCGCAATCCATCTCAGATGCGATTTCCGAGTTACGAGGCCACGCTGTCTATGATAGTAGGGAAGAACAGGTCTATAAACGTCTTGCCTGGTATGATGGCAACATTTACCTTGATCTCTGTAATCAAGAATGGAGTGTGGCGGAGATCACACCAGGTGGTTGGCGAGTGATACCAAACGCGCCTATTCATTTCGTTCGTACTAAAGGGATGGCCCCACTGCCTGTGCCAGAGAGGGGAGGGCGCATCGGGAAGATGCGGGCTTTTGTAAACGTCAAGGATTCGGACTGGCCTTTGCTGCTTGCATGGATTCTTGGAGCTTATATGAAGGATGGCCCATATCCGGTGATTATCTTCATTGGGGAACACGGCACGAGCAAGAGCCTACTGACGAGGATAATACGCATGCTGATAGACCCATCCTACTCGTTAGCACGGTCATTGCCCAAGTCTGAGCGTGATTTGGTGATCAATGCAAACAATTCATGGATATTGGCTTTTGATAATACCAGCTACCTACCCGACTGGCTGTCCGATGCTATTTGCCGTTTGGCTACAGGTGGCGGGTTTGGAATTCGCGAAAACTACACAGATGATGAAGAGATCATCTTCAAATCGAAACGCCCGGTCATACTCAACAGTATCGGTGATATAGCTACACGGCCTGACCTGCTCGACAGGGCTATTATAATAACCCTGCCTGTCATACCCGACGAAAAAAGGCGCACAGAGAAAGAAATATGGAGCGATTTCAATGAAGTTTACCCGCCGGTGCTGGGAGCGTTGTTGGATGCAGTGTCACTCGGTCTCAAGGACGTTGATGGCGTAAAGTTGCAGAGCCTGCCACGTATGGCCGACTTCGCGAAATGGGTGGTAGCAGCCATGCCTGCTCTCGATATGATCCCGGATGACTTTCTCACAGCATATAATGAGAACCGGGATAGTATCAACGAGATAGTCTTGGAATCGTCGCCGATAGCGAGGTGGGTATCGGGATTAGTGAGTAACGGTAACTGGAATGGGACTGCTACCGATCTGTTGGATGAGTTGAATATCATGACAGATTATGACACACAGAAGGCTAAGGTCTGGCCGAAAAGTCCGAGAGCACTGAGCCAGATGCTGAACCGTATAGCCCCTAATCTGAGGAGAAAGGGTATAGATATACAGATGACCCGAGAGGGGGGCGAGCGGCGCATTCGTATCATTGACCTGTTGAAACCAAAGGACGGCGGCGTAATTACCAAGGGGGAAAAGCGCCCGACAATGAATCTGACTAAGTAGCATGCCGGTCACTGGAGATAAGCTGTGACGCAAGTCAACAGTGCCGTGTCGCAAAGTGGACGCAAACCAGGCCCCTCCGGCTGCACGATTAGGAGAAGATCACGGAGTGACGCAAAGACGCAAATGACGCAAATTTTTGTAACCTTTACTTCTTAGTACCCAAGGTCAAGATAAGAGAAAGAGCGGAGGCAAGGTAATGGATGGGGGTGGGGGAGTAAAGAGTAGGCAAACTTGCGTCATTTGCGTCACTTGCGTCCAAACCATCTCGGGTTTGGTCAATTTAGTGACGCAACCGGACGCAACCGGGCTTGCGGGTGACGCAAACCAACCGGAGGCAAGCCATGTTTATCGTACTGCCGTGTAGCCTTGAGGTTTTACCCGCCCCGCCAACCTGCCCTACCAACCACATCCATACCCCTGTCCCCGGCCACGCCTTGGGCACGCCCGGTGCCATCCGAACCAAAAGTTGACGGCTCAACCACATCCGTAACGACGGTCTTAATTGCATACATTAATTGGCGATTATATGTGATGCGGATAATAGGTAGCATGACCTCTCACTTTGCCCCCTTTTTTCTATCGAGGACTTCGGCTGTCCCTGCTGTCCCTGTTCTGTGTATATGCAACTTCTTTGACTTACCTACTACCAATTCTCTGATCTGTTCTACACCGTCCTTGATTCCTTTCTCTGGATCGTCCCTTTGCTCTGATAGAATGGATAGAAAGTCAATAAAATTCCCTATCCCCGCCGGTAAGCCCATTAATAACTTATCAAGAACTGTGGAATCGAAGGGACGATTCATAAGCTCAAACATTAGCTCTGTCCGCGCATACTGCCATGCTTTATAAGATAACTTGTCAACATCTGTTAGTAGACCTGATAATCGAGATACCCATTTCGCTTCTCGAATGGTAAAGCCACTCCCCTTCCCGATCCGGTACTTGCTTACCTTCATTACCGCTGAGAGAACTTCTGGGGCGATAGGATATTGGTCAAGTGTGGCAGTATTCCACGGCTTATCCTGAGGATTATCGGCTGAGACCCTTTTATACCAAGTTTCGAAGTTTTCTGTTTTTCTTTTTTCTTCTGTATAGGCTCGCCATATTAAATAGAATCCTATAAATAACAATATCAACAAAACGGGTATGCCAATTGTGGGTTCAATATAAGTAAATAGCCCACCAACTGCTATCAACACTAAAGCCTCTCCCCATGCAGCCCCCTTGGTTGCCATCCATTTCCACATATTCCTATTCTACCACTGCTATCATGCATCAAGTATATAATCTCTCATTAATTATCATTACATATCATCGTCAGCGGTTATGAGGGCATTTTCTATCCGCATCGCGGTTACTGCCAGAAGAAGTACCAAGACTCTTCATGCTTTTGATGCAGCCTGCCGGTATTGTCATCCGAGCCAGCACCTGGGTATCGGTGACCGCCATCGCTATCGTTGTGTAGTCGCTGTTGCCCTCGATGATGAACCCCACTGAAAGGCATTCGCCTGGCAGCATCGGCTCTATCTCGTCGAGGTACTCCCACCTCTCCGTGCCCCTGCTGTCGATCCATTCGATTAACACTATATCTTTTTCCATAATCTTTCACCTCGTCGGCATTCTAACCTGGGAATATTCAATGGGTCTATAGGGTTATGTCGTTTTTATAGGAAGGCATCCCTGCGTGTGCTGTGGCTGGTTTTGGACTGGATGATATACTCCGATGATTTAGGCCACCCCCGGTACCATCCGCTCCAAAACTTACACGAGGCGATAATCCGTGTTGAAACAGCATCAGACCGTGGTTCTTTTCCGATGATTACGCTAATTTACAGATGGTTAAGCTATGGTACGAATATCGTAAGATACTGTTTTTTTACGCAAGAATGGTAATAAACAAGCTATGATGATATCATAATATAGTTACCGATATACGACCTGAAAGGGAGTCACGGTGGACATAATCAATAACGAGTGGATCAAAATACTTGTTACTCCTCTGATCTTGATTGTGATATCTGAGGGTATGCTTTTGCTAGGGAAACATGATCCAATCGGTCCAAACGACTTTGCCAGTGTACCATATGCCATCCTTACTGCGGCCATTGCGAGCAACGCAGTCTTCGCTATGAGCAAGCCAAATCTCATCGAGGCATTTAATTTCTGGAGTTCCGTGCTATTTGCTTGCATGATAATCATTGCCCTTGCGCAGAAATTGATACCACGATTTATTCCAGTTGTACACATAGCGTGCATGCTTTTTGCTATAGCATTACTTTCGATAACGTTTATAATATGGAAATGAAAGTAAAACATGATTAATGCAACTGTTATTTGTCTTACAGTGACAGCATTCCTGTTGTTTGCGGGTGGGGTTGTAGCTGCCATTATTTATGAGCGTAGAAAAGGAAGTACCGCCGACTTCCTTAAAAAAATATTCTCTTCGGCTAGTTCAAAATCGCTGAAAGTAGAACTAGATAATGAAGCGACAACCTATCTCAAGAAGCTTAAGAACGAAAAGTCAATACCAATGGAAATCAACACTGCTGATAGACCCAAGCGACATGTAGAAGTCACGCTATCAACTAGTTTAGGAATGCGGGGGCAAGTATCAACTGAAAGGACGATAGATGAGAAGCAAGTAGAAGTGGAGACTACCTTACTGAAGGCAAAACTAAAAGATAACGTCATACTAAACGTGATAATAGTTGCATTAACAGTGCTAGGCATGATATTTATCATATTAGCTGGTTTTGCGATGGTAAAACCATTAACCACTGTTGATATTATTGGAATGGCAGCAGCAGCGATTGTTGGGATTTTACCTAGTCTACTTTGGAGATTATTCAAAAAACCCTAGCCATATGATAGTTGGGAGAGCACAGCTGATGAGAGGAATCAATCCTCGTGTGTGAGGTGGCTGTGTTTGATATAAATGCTATCCTCCCATGATTGAAGCCATCCCTACCTGCTCAGGAAGACCAACCAGCAACTCCCTGATTCAATTACTGACGGTTTTTTACCAAGGAAGTCCGTCGCTTCCTCAGCGGCAGCACAGCGGCACAAACTTGTTCAATCATAGTGACACCGGTCTACGAGACCGAGGGCGACTCTCGAAGCGCAAGCCGTGAACAAGGCCGAGGTGCCTTCGCCTTCCTGAAATCGTTCCAATCTTGGGCATATGGTGGTATAATCCGACATCATCAAAGCCTGTGAGTCTATCGGAGCGTATCAAGCGGGATAGCGATAATGGACCATCAAAGGATAAAAGCAGCCCTAGAGGGAGCGGTCGCGGCAGAGAGGTTCAACATGACTGGCCTCTTTGGTGAGATCACCCACGCTCTAGCTGGATCGGCCATTCTCAAACAACTAGACACAATCTCACCATTAGTGGGCGGGCCAGTTAGCCTATATCTACTGAAGGGGATCGTAAGGACTGCATTCTTGATAGAGTTGGTTAAGGTGCCCAAAATAGAGACTACCAAATTCGAGGTGAGATGGGGCGATCGGTTGGACCACTCTGATCCGCGTCGTGCTGACTACCAGGAATGCTTCACGATACTGGATGACTCGGTGAATAACTTGGCGGGCTTGATGCAAGACATGGAATGGCGGCAACTGCTCGGCTTATTCGGTTCAATCAGTCTGTTGCCCTACGAAATTCCACTTGATTACAAAGACCGGGACGTAAAGGGCTCTATCCACAATCACACTAACGTATCATGGGCGAAGGATGAAGCTGTCCAAAAAGCGATGCGCCTACGAGCATTCCTACTTGATGGCAAGAACCCGTATGCTAAGCTATTCAGGCTAGCTTACGACAAGATTCAAGTTAAGACGTATCTGACTGATCGTGTCCTCACGGGAGCTCATAAGACTAATCGAGAGAAGCGATGGGAAACACATCCAGCCTCCGTCCATTTCGCTCTTCGACGTGTGTGTCTGGGAACTGAGGCAATGCTGATCGATCAACTTTGTCGCTTTGAGCACTTCCCAACGGACTTGAAGACCTCGCTGGATAAGGCAGAGCTAGTCTCGCCTGGTGATGGATTCTTTCGCTGCCCGATTACTATGGAGCCGCTTTCCTTCAGGGAATTCGAACATGAGATTCGTGATCCAGTACATGGAAAAGCTAGTTTCCAAGTGGGGCACCTGAACCCCCTGAAAGCCATAAACGACGACGAGAAGGTGGGCCACAACGCCAGTAACATTAGTTGGATATCATCCGAAGGTAATCGTATCCAAGGAAGTCTGTCACTCAGTGATACTAGAGCTTTACTGACCCGCATATACGCGAACTACCGCAAGTTTGGGATCATCAAGTGATTTATCGATGATGCCCAGGTCTATTATGTCCCATTCCCGTTGTTGGCGCTAACCACTTCAAGGCAAGCTTTACGGGCCAGCTCTCTGGCCTCGATTCTCTCTTCAATAGAACGCCTCACAATCTCTGAGATGCGTTTTTGATGGGGTTTGTCTTTGGGAATGGGGAGTATCAACTCGTTAATCCTACTTCCCAGTGAATCTATTATGTCTTGGGTGAATCGTTTAGCCTTGATCTGGCGTTTGACTGGAGGTGAACTCAATAGCGCTAACAATAGGTAGGGAGACAACTTCGACTTGTCCTTGACCCGAAGTTTGCAAATATGACTCTGGAAGACTATGTTGGTATCGTATTTCGTAACATATGCACACGTACCGACCAGATAAGTGCCATCGCGTACGAACAGTATATCCCCCTCCTTTACGTCCTGCTTCGACGCTAGCCTGTCATAGACGTCTTTGCTCACATATTGCTTAGGATCGATCTTGACTTCCCAATTTGATATATCGGAAGTCCTAATGAAAGGGATGATACCTCCGCCGTACTCTAGCTTACCGACCTCGTCCCCAGTCGTTATCTCCAGCACCCCTGAATCCACGAGTCCCGCAATCGTGACCATGTCGTGGGAAGATGCGAGTAGCGATAACTCGTCAGCCACATCGGGGTCATAATACCTCGGTGCAAGTATACTATCTCGCAGTTGACCGTCCTCGACCTCATATCCGAGGTGATTTGGTGCGTCTACTCGACCTTTCAATGACATCTCGTATTTCTTGAGGATCATCGGGAGTTCGTCCCTATCAATGGCATGCCCCCTACTATCACGCCCGCACCACTGTGCGTCAGCCATGAATATCTTGCTCGGTGCCTTCGGTTGCTTGGTACTATGCTTCTGCATGCAAAGTAGACACGTTTTCGTGTGTGTACCACCCTTCCCGGAGGTTTTGAAAAGGGACTCCGGCATCCCGATAACCGCATTGATCTGCGCAGTCGATCGTATATACTCAACCACATATTTGTAGTTATTTCCCGAAATCAGACTCTCAGGTATCACCATGCCAATCCGTCCTCCCTGCCTAACCAGTGACAAGCACCTTTCTACAAAAAGCACTTGCGGAGGGACGGAAGTCTGGAGCGCAGTCAGCTTGACGTATTTGTGAATCCGAGGATCATATTTCCATCGATAGCCGAGGTTAAACTGCGACTGTACAGAAGGTGCAGCTGACACAATCTTTGCACCGAAGGGTGGATTAGTAAGGACGACATCAAAACCACCTAACTGGGCCTTCAAAGGACTTTCTTTGCCATCTTCCTCCAAGAAGGACAAGGAATCTGCGCAGTGAACCTTCACAGGGGTCATGGTGATCATCGCAAGGCGAGAAAAAGCCAACTCCGTTAGATAGCGGTCTTTATCAATTCCGACGATGCCCTCCGATATCTCATCCATCTTGGCCTTTTTCCTAATCAGGTGACGCGCTGCCGCGCTAAGAAAAGTGCCGGAGCCGCATGCAGGATCAATTATCTTCTCGCCAGGTCGTGGGTCGACCATGGACACCAGTAGGTCGGCAGCATTTTGTGGGGTGAAGAATTGCCCATCTTGTCCTCTAGCGCTTGAGCCTATGAATACCTCGTAGGCGTCACCAAAGAGATCGTAGGCAGGATCATTCAGGCTGACAGTATCAAGTACCTTGTCCACATATGCGAGGCTTACGGGATCAAGCAACAATTCATCTTGCGGTTTAAATAGAGAAGGGAACTTGTTGCGTATCTCGGTAAAGGCTTGCCTATAGCGCATAGAGAGGGCCAAGTAATCATCCTCGCCGTCCGGGCCACTGCGGTTTGTCCGAAGCGCCAACTTGCAATAGAGGCATTTGACAACTTCACGTATCAGAGCATCGTCGCGAGTGATGCCCACGAGTCTGCCAGCAAGGTAGTTCCTCAGCTGCCGGAAAATCTCATTATGGTTCTCTGGAATTAGCGGTATCTGTTCATGGGCGGTTTTCATTTTATGTTAAGCCTCGATATTGCCGACAGTTTATGATTTGGTGGTCATAATAGCACAGAAAATGTGCCGGTTGAAACCTCACTATGCTACAGTCACCATATCGTCATTGAAAGCTCAGCTTCGCAGGCTCGATCCGACGCCTGATCCCACCAGCTACCTTATTTTGTTCAGTCGCCATGTCTTCCTGTTTACCAGTGATGCAACCCAGGCAGCTTCCTGCGAATAATAAACATATCTACTAGCATTGTAGGCCGTCCTTCTATTTATCTCTTTGATGATCGGCTCTGTCGCATGAAAGTAACCCTCAGCTAGATTCTTCTGCCATGTCCCCAATAGAGCGATGCTGCTGGATATTGGAAACATGATCTCAGATTCCGGCTTTCCCATCCCCATGCTCTCGAAAAAGAAGAAGGGATTGTCATTAGTAAGAAAAGGCTGGCCCCTATCTGACGTCAGGAATCGCCAAGTCATAGCAGGAAGAATAGTCAGAAGCTGAGGGGTCATATCTGGCTTCAGACCATCATACCAAACGTTGGTCGGGAATTCGTTTGCATATCTCGCTTTTATGCTCGGAAGCTGGAGCAACGCAGTCTCGAGCGACCGTGTTTTGAATGGGTGTTCCTTAATAAGCCTCAGAATATCCTTCTCCACTCGAGCAAAAGTATCTTCCAATATCTGTGGAAAGAGTGACTTCGTTCTCTCTAACCCTCTTGGAACCCGCTTCAACATGACAACCATATATGCAGAAAGAATCTCCCTGTCACTTCTCGTTATCGGTTGACGGGCACGTATTTTCCGGAGGATGGGGTTGGCAGGCCCTTCAACCTCATTAGCCAGGTATTGCTCCGTACCTGAGGGCCAACGATCGTTTTCGCTTGCTACCGCCTTGACTGGTATCCTTCGAGATTCCTGTCTGCCTTTCTCATAAACCCAGATATTGGCAGGCTTTGACGGATCGCAGAAGCCCTCCAAGTAATACTGAGGAACATAGTGCTGGCCCATGGAAACCATTATATCCCAGTGGCTCAGACATATCTCGTGGCAAACATCGCCAAGCAACCAATCCTTTCCCGTGACGCCGACAGTTATGATCTACATATAGTGCTCCGATGATTTAGTCCACCCCCACCCTGGCTTCTATCCCTCATCTCACTGCTCATCGTAGCTTTCCATTTGTCACCGTTTCATATACCCTTTTTAGTCAGAGATGAAGGACGGACAGGGACGGTCTAAACGAACAGAGCGCATTTTCTTCACGTTCAATGAGACGATGGATCGATTGTCCGTTAGCAAATACGTGCTGCGCAAGTTGATGAAGTCCGGGCTGCCATACCACAGGATAGGCAGGAAGATCGTGTTCCTGAAGGAAGATGTGACTGCGTGGAAAAGGCAGCACTAGAGTAGATATCTACAAATCATGGCGGAGCAGTTAGCAGAGATTGGATTATCACTTTTTCCTCCAAGAATTGGAGGGATCACGTTCTGGCATACTCCGAGGATGCCGTAATTTCCCTTCATAAGCATCAGCAAACCAACCCATCCATCGTTCTATAAAGTCATTAGTTTCCCCTTGGTCAATTGGTGTAAAAGGCCATGCAATCTGGAATTCAGTCCCATAAATGGGAGCGAGTGTCCTTCCTGCTTTAGCGTCGGGTTCCAAGGCGAACGGGTCTTTACTACCTTGTTTCCCAGATAAAGCGAAAAACATGAAAGCCGTTTCATACCATCTGAAGATATCTTTATTTTCTGCATCACAAAACCACAAAGAATGTGAACGACCGCCATAACCATGTTGATCTGCTGGTATTTGTAAAACTATGGCTGAAAAACCTATTACTTCAAATGGTGCGGGAAATCCCGGACTGTTCAGTACCGCAGCAGCAACTGTTTGGAAACCTGAACAGCTCAATGTGATCTGATTCAAAGAAAATTGCCATGAATTAAACGCACTTTCCCTCAGAATACCTTGAGATAGTTCACGTACTAACTGATCCTTTAGAGTACCTAATATCGACTCCAAAGACTTATTAGCATCTTTGGCTAGTTGATTTCTATGCTCAAGCTCTGACTTTACTGCTGAGATGCTAGCGTCCTGCTTGGCACGTTCTAGGACAGCAGCTTTGTTTACCTCACGAAGCCGACGGGACACCTCTGACTCAGGTTTTTGAAGGCTCTTCAATCTAGTAAGCGCATTACTAGCAGTCGGACGAGTTTGAGGTGATTTAAACATACATTCACCAATAAGTGCAGCTAGGGATGAGGAGCATCCTGTAGGAAGCGGGGCATCATGATGCAGATGTTGACCACGATAATCATGTTCTGATGGCCCAATAAATGGACATTTCCCCATGATTAGTTCATATGCAAGTATACCTGTAGCATAGATGTCTGTCGCACTCGTAGCACGCTCAGAACGCCATTGCTCAGGCGCAGCATATGGTAGAGTCATCGCATATTTCCAAGTTGCAGTATCTGTAGTCGCTGACGCATATCTTGCGATCCCAAAATCTGCTAAGCGCCAGTGACCCTCCCAAAATAAAACATTCTCAGGTTTCAGATCTCTATGGACTACATCATTATTCTGAAGTGCTTCAAGTGCGGTCGCGATGTCTATGAGAACTAAGACGGCTTCATCTTGCTCCAACTTACCACCGGATTCATTAAGAAAATCTCTTAAAGACTTCTCTGCTCGTGGCATAACAATAACCCAGAAATCTTCCCATTCCCCAGTATCAAGAATTGGCATTATATTCGGTTGCCCTCCGATGTTTTCAAATAGTAACTCTCGGCCAGCTCCCGGCTTTTTAGGAATGAGTTTTAGGACAGCGTTTTCACAAGTTTTGGATTTCGCACTATAAATGGTTCCAAAGCCCCCAACGTTTAGCTTTGAAATTATCTCCCACTCTTCAGTTAGATGAACTATCTGCATGCTGCTCGGTAAGGATATTCTGCTATAGAGCGATAATTACTTTTATGCCAGTTCGTTCCGAATACCCTGATATTGATTATACCAGTTTAGCTCTATAGCTAAAACATCATTTGGCAAGCATCCGACGTGCTATTGATAGCATCTGGTTGGCGCATATAATGACCAGGCTGAGGGCCAACGATGCTAAAGCAATGCCCGCAACCTGCGAGATATTAAGTCCTTCGCTTTTACTTTTTGATAATAGCTCCTGCCTCTCTTTGTTTCTCTGCAGTTGATCTTCCAGTGTGATCTTTTCCCAGCACGTCCGGCAGATTGCATATTCCCTGGCTCCCAGATAGCACATCTCACAGACGGGTTGACCACACTTAAAGCAGGTAGTGACGGAATCGTACTCGGGGTGGTTATAGCACTTCATTTATCGCCCGATGCAACTATTGTCATGTAAAAACAATTCTAAGCTCGTTACAATTAACTGTCAATAATCATCTATAATTGTCTATTTGTGCCTAAACACTGGCAGCATTATACCATCATTTCAAAGGGCTAATATGAAGAAAGATAAACCGAATAAAAAGATAGAGCGTATATTTTTTACGTTTACTGAGGCCCAGGAGTTCCTGGGAGTCAGCCACCAGACTATATACAAGCTGATGAAAGAAGGCTTGCCTTCACACAAGATCGGGAAGAAACGGGTCTTTCTAAAAAACGACCTGATAAAATGGATCAAAGAACACTAGCCGTGCACAGGCTTTGAAATCATTTCTATCCTGGAAATAGTGATGGGTCGGAGAGATTAAATGCTTAGTATGAAATACCAGAGATATGTAGATCGCCTTAATGAGTTGGTCATTGAGGGCAAAGCTATAGCAAAACTTGAAAAGACGTCATCTCACGGCATTCGTTTCATACAAGGTGAAGACAAAATCAGGCTCCACGGTTGGTTAGCCAATGTGCGAAACATTATTGAGCTCGTATTTGGGCGACAAAGCCCTCAATTCCGTCATCTTGAAGAGCTGATACCAAAAGATGGGGTAAAACACGTTCAGGTTGCTTCCCAGGTATATGAATTTGTTGGGTTACTACAAGGCGCTTTAACAGATCTAGAAAACGGGTATTTACTCGGGCAGGAATTCCTTATTGCGGGCGAAGTTTTTGATTCAATCTTAGAGCAAGCCAAGAATCAATCCAAAAGCGGCGATAAAGATATCGCTGCGATGCTGGCTCGTATTGTACTTGAAGATTCACTAAAACGAATTGCACGAAGCGATAACATCAATGATAATCAAAAATCATCGGTGATAAATGACAACCTAAAGAAGATCGACAAATATCCACAAGCGCAATGGCGGTCTATTCAGTCATGGCTGGATATCGGGAACGCGGCAGCTCATGGTAAGTTCGACGACTATACAAAGGAAGATGTCATCAACATGATAGATGGCATAGAACGCTTTTTAGCATCATATTTTCGGAAGTAGGGTTCAATATTACCCTAGTATTGTTTTCATGCCGCTCCCTGTGCCGCTACCGCTGAAACGCACATATACCGCACGCATTGAAAAATGGCTTTCCCTGGGCATGATGTTTTGAGGATGGTGGGCGATGCTGGATTTGAACCAGCGACCCCCTGTGTGTAAGACAGGTGCTCTAACCGCTGAGCTAATCGCCCTGGAAGTGGCACGCCTGGTGGGGCTTGAACCCACGGCCTCAGCCTCCGCAGGGCTGCGCTCTATCCACTGAGCTACAGG
>Ga0268278_1000601_pt1 | contig 24049 bp, 18 predicted proteins | sample saktaG_3_FD_190135 | JGI IMG/M metagenome (GOLD analysis project Ga0268278, IMG submission 190135) | Saline water microbial communities from Sakinaw Lake, British Columbia, Canada - sak_2010_1_5_55m | ecosystem: Environmental > Aquatic > Non-marine Saline and Alkaline > Saline ...
GCCCTTTCCTCATTTGCCGGGGTCAGAAACGGTGTTGCCGTCAGCTCAGGCACGTCGGCCCTTCATCTTTCACTGATTGCTCTTGGAGCAGGGAAGGGCGATGAGGTCATTATTCCGAGTTATGTCTGCTCCGCTCTTCTCAATGCTGTCCTGTATGTAAATGCCGTTCCTGTTATTGCCGATATAGACAGAACCACATTCAATATAGATGTTGATGATCTGAAAAAGAGGATAACAAAAAGGACAAAGGCGATCATTGTTCCCCACATGTTCGGCCTTCCGGCAGAGATCAATGAGATTATGTCGCTGGGTATCCCTGTTATTGAGGATTGCGCCCAATCCATCGGGGCGAAGTATCAGGGCCGATATACGGGGAGTTTTGGTGTCTGTTCCATATTTTCTTTTTATGCCACCAAAATGCTTGCAACCGGTGAAGGGGGGATGATCCTGTCGGATGATGACAGGCTTACCGGAGTTGCAAGAGGGCTAAGAGATTATGACGAAAAAGATGGCTATTCGGTAAGATATAACTACAAGATGACCGATATGCAGGCGGCGCTGGGGATCAGCCAGCTGAAAAAGCTGCCGTCGTTTATTGAGAGAAGAAGAGAGATTGCCGGGCTTTATGACAAAAGCCTGAGAAATATCTCCTTTCCGTTTCCATCTGTTCCGGAGGGCAGAGAACACATTTATTACAGGTATGTCTTGTCCCTTGACGATTCCTCCGGATTTATAAAAGAGATGCTGAAACTGGGAATTGGGTGCAGAAGACCCGTGTTCAAACCGCTGCACGAATATCTCGGCCTGTTCGGATACCCTGCTGCAGAGGAAGCGATGGCTCGGGCGGTATCCATCCCGCTTTATCCTTCATTGAAAGATGAAGAGGCGCGCAAGATTACCGGTGGCATGGTGGACAGACTGATGGGGTTAAGGCTGTAGGTTGAAGGCAAAAATAGGGGTCAGTGGTCAGTGATCAGGGGTCAGTGATCAGTGGTCAGTGATCAGTGGTCAGAGCGAATAGAAGTCCAAAGCTCAAAGAGAAAAGAGAAAAACAAGCTCAAAGCTGAAAGAGAAGGACCATGTTTGATTCAAATTTCCAGGGAATATCATTAAGGCGTGTTGTCTGGTATGTTTCTTTTGTTACTCTTGCCGCGCTTTTTCTTCCGTGGTCCCGCAGCCATTTTACTGACATTGGTGTAAGATGGCTCTATATCTTTCTGTTTTCTTTTTCTGTTTCAGCTATATTGACCCCGGTGATGCGGCTTGTTGCCCTGAAATTAAAGATTGTTGATATACCCGGGGGGCGGAAGATTCATGAAAAAGCCACGCCACTTCTTGGAGGTGTCGCAATCGTTGTGGCCTTCATTGCCGCTCTTCTGGCGAATATGATCCTGGAAAGGAGTGTTGTTCTTCTGCTCTGCGGAGGGGTTGTTGTTGCCCTGATGGGGGTGGTGGATGATTGGCGGGGTGTATCGGCCAGACTGAAGCTGTTTGTCCAGATTCTCGTTGTTCTTATTTTGATTCACTCCGGAATTGTATTGAATCTGTTTCCGCATACCTTATGGGGATACTGGTTGAATGTTTTATTTACGATTCTCTGGATTATCGGGCTGACAAACGCCATGAATTTTATTGACGGCATGGACGGTCTTGCAGCGGGTGTTGGCGCGATTATGTCCATGTTTATGGGGGTGGTGGCATTTCAGACCGATCAGTCCTTCATGGGGTGGATTGCCATAGCCATGATGGGAAGCTGCCTCGGTTTTCTCCCCTTTAATTTTGGGTTAAAGAGATCTGCTTCCATATATCTCGGTGATACGGGGAGCACTTTTATCGGTTTTATGCTGGCCGCCCTGGCCATCAAGGGCGACTGGTCGGACAGCAGCCGGATCGTATCGTTTTCCGCGCCTGTGCTGATCTTCTGGGTGTTGATATACGATATGGCCTACACAACGGTGGAAAGGATCGTGACCGGCAAGGTAAAAAGCCTGAGGGAATGGATCGACTATGTTGGTACCGATCACATTCATCATCGATTGTATACGTTACTTGGCGATAAAAGAAAGGCCGTTTTATTTATCTATTTTCTGTGCGCGACACTGGGTATCAGCGCTATAGCCCTTCGTTACGCGAGACCGATTGACGGCATACTACTTGTCATCCAGGCCTTTCTGGTTACTATTCTTGTTTCCATAGTGGAATACTCGGGCCGGAAGCGCTAAAATATCTCTATGACCCCTTCAGATCAGGCCATGCGATCTATAATACGTCCCTTCATTCCGAAAGAGTTCTATGGTGACTTTTGATTTTTGCGGCTTGTCCTGTCTAATATAATCTTGACATGTTTTTTTAAAAATAATAGTAACTGCTTTGAAATTACAGGCAGGGTGAGGTGAATTAGCGCCGAAGGCCGAATTCACCAGATTTCTGTCAGATGTGCGTATTATATGCCTGGGTGGCGGAATTGGTAGACGCAAGGGACTTAAAATCCCTCGGTGCTTAGCACTGTGAGAGTTCGATTCTCTCCCCAGGCACCACGTTAAGCCTGCTTTAGGGGGGTTATCAAATGTGCACTATTAAGAGCAGAGCATTCAGCAGCGTCCTGGGGTTTGTTTGTATTCTCTTATTATTGACTTCCTGTTCCGTGCATGGCGAATTTTTCGGAAGATATGGCAGTATAACGCCGAGCAGAGAAGTAACAGGGCTATTTGAATCCTATATAGTGAATAGTAATCTCAATTACTATATAAGCGGTGCCGATTCCTGTCCCAATGCCATTATGGGTATTGATAAGGGATACATCCTTGTCTCAGATTTGTGGAAGAAAAGAGAATTTACGACTGATAAGCTGAAGCGCCTTGTAGAAAATACGCAGTCAAAGGCAGGGGACTGTGGTTCGATGATGTACGGATTCGATATTTTAGATGACAGAGGAAATGACATCGGCGACTGGTATTCTATCCTGTCGGTAAGAATGCCGGTTAAGATGGTAGATGAAAACAAGGTAATTATTTTTACTCCACCCCTTGATACCTACGATAAATTCACGATTGAAAAAAGAGACAGGGATTAGCGGGTAGATCCTCTTGTATCCATAAATCAATAGAATCATAAATTATCTTTTACGCCGGTCGGCTCAAATCTATTTTCTTGACCCCGGCGCTGGTTTCACCTATATAACGTCCCATTCAAATTATAGTTTATCCGGTGACACGATCCCGATTTAATGAAACCTGATCGGGTCATGTGCCCGGACATATATTAATGGAGGTTTAAATATGAAGATAGTACTTTTGGGTGCGCCCGGGGCTGGTAAGGGTACCGTGGCTAAGCTCCTGTCGGGACTCGACGGGTCCGTGCAGATCTCGACGGGGGATATCCTGCGTGCCGCCGTAAAGAGTGAGACTGATCTCGGCAAGAAGGCTAAGGAGTATATGAATGCCGGTGATCTGGTTCCTGATTCTCTGATCATGGAGATTATGGAGGTTCGTCTGCGGGAAGATGATTGCGGAAGGGGTTTTATCCTCGATGGTTTTCCTAGGACGATCCCGCAGGCTGAAGAGCTTGAGGGACTTTTGGACAGGCTGGGCATTGCTCTGGATTTCGTGGCCAATCTTGAGGTTCCAAGAAACGTTATACTGGATCGTCTTACCACGCGAAGGACCTGCTCTAATTCCGAATGCCAGGAAATATATAACATCAAGAGCAACCCGCCCACGCCGGACGGAATGTGCAAAAAGTGCGGCAGTCCTGTCATCCAGCGCGATGACGAGACGGAAGAGGCGATACTCAACCGTCTTGAAACATACAACGAAAAGACCGCGCCTCTGATCGGGTTTTATGAGGGAAAGGATCTTCTCAGGAATTTTGTTTCTTTCAGCAGTAAAGATACTGTTGAAGAGATTAAAAAAAGTCTCAATAATGGACACCAAACAGCCTTATGAACGTAAAACGTGATTGACTACAAAAAAGAGCTCAACCCCGAACAGCTTGATGTGGTGACGGCCGCGGACGGTCCCATCCTCGTGATTGCCGGGGCCGGAAGCGGGAAGACGCGCGCGCTGACGTACAGGGTTGCCCATCTGATAGAGCAGGGGACCCAGCCGGAACATATCCTGCTTGCCACATTTACCAACAAGGCCGCGCGCTCCATGCTCTCCCGTGTTGAAACGCTTGTGGATGTGGATATCGGCAGACTGTGGGGCGGAACCTTTCACCATGTGGGAAACCGCATACTCAGGAGACACGCCGGGCTTCTCGGTTACGAAAGGAACTATTCCATTGTGGACGCGGAGGATTCCAGGCAGCTTCTGAATACGTGCATAAAGGAGTTTGGAATCCATACCGCGGATGGAAATTTCCCCAAGCCCAACGTTTTGGGAGATATTATAAGCCTTTCTTCGAATACCAGAATAAAAACAGAAGATATAATTGCAAACAGATATCGCAGTTTTTCCCATTGCATTACCGATATTCTCAAGGTTGCCCTGCGTTACCGGATCAGGAAAAGAGAACTGAATGTGATGGATTTTGATGATATCCTTATTAACTGGTGTGAACTTTTGACCGGGTTCTCCGATATAAGGGATGAATATTCAGAAAAGTTCCGGCATATACTTGTGGATGAGTACCAGGACACCAATATTATCCAGGCGGAAATACTGGATCTTCTTGCTGGTCATCATAGGAACCTGATGGTGGTAGGGGATGATTCGCAAAGCATATATTCTTTCAGGGGGGCGAATTTCGCCAATATTGTCAAGTTTCCCGAAAGATATCCGGACGCGAAGATATTCAAGCTCGAGACCAATTACAGGAGCACGCCCGAGATTCTTCACTTTGCGAATATGAGCATCGAAAACAATTCAAGGCAATTCCAAAAGGAGCTGAGGGCGGTCAGGAAGAAGGGAGTCAGGCCTGTCTTTGTTCCTGTCAGGAATGTCCTGCAGCAGGCCGATTTTGTCGCTCAGCGCATAATCGAACTGGTCGGGAAGGGCGTGCCTGTGGGGGAAATAGCTGTACTCTACCGCGCCCATTATCACTCCATGGAATTGCAGATGGAGCTGGTCAGGAGGGGCATTCCCTTTGAGATAAGATCCGGGATCAAGTTTTTTGAACAGGCCCACATAAAGGATGTTACCGCGTTTATGAGGATTGCCGCGAACCCCCTTGATGAACTCGCGTGGAAGCGGGTAATGAAGCTCTACGACAAGATAGGTGAGGTAACAGCTGGCAGGATATGGAATTCTGTATCTTCCAGCAATGACCCCATCGCCTTTGTCTTTTCTGATGAGTTTCTGGAATACGTTCCAAAGGCCGCCGCGGCTGGCATAATGAGATTCAGGGACACACTAAAAGATATTATGAATCTGTCCGCGGCTAATGCCCTGACAGAAATTACAAGCGCTATACTGGATGGCGGTTACAGGGAGCGTGTTGAGGCAAAATATGGGGACACGGCTTCACGTGAAGATGATCTGAAACAATTATCAAATTTTTCTTCGAGATTTGGTTCACTCGAGGAATTTCTGAGCGACCTCGCGTTGATGACCAACATAACTGAGGAAGAACCTCACAGGGCAGAATATGATAATCACAAAGTTATCCTGAGTTCCATCCACCAGGCCAAGGGCCTTGAATGGTCGGTGGTGTTCATGATCTGGTGCTCAGAGGGTATGATTCCGCTGGCACGCGCGCTGAGGGAGCCCGGTGGTGAAGATGAAGAGAGACGACTTTTCTATGTCGCAACCACTAGGGCGAAAGACCAACTGTACTTCTGCCATCCCCTGATGAACCGCGCCGGAAGTGGATGGAACAGGGACACCGCGCCGTCCCGTTTCATAGCGGAGCTGGCTCCTTCTGACCTTGAACCGGAAGAGTTACCCTTTGATCAGTGGGTGGTGCGTTAGACCCTTAAACCCTGTCACTTACCTCGGTCCAGTCTCTTTTTTGCCTCGTATTCCGCCTTCAGGGCGAGTCTTGTCGCCTCGGCTATGTCTTCCACCCTGTTTGCCCATTCCTCAAACTTGATGTCCACACCGAATATGCCGGCAATATCATAATTGTCATCTACAATGGGTCCTGACACAGTTATGCACAATGCCCCCGTCATCCTTGATATGTAGAAGTTGCTCACATGGACTTTTCCCGACTGCAGGGGGCCATAGTACCACTCCCTGTTCGAATAGTCTGTTCCCACACCGAAATTTTCGTATTTTGCCCTGTCGGCTATACTGGTAATGTTCTTTGTGGTCTTAATGCCGTTTATATCCACGACGTAGGCCCACTGAATGGAAGGATTCTCATCGATCACTTGCTGCATGACGGGTTCCTGCATCTCGGCCTTCATAGTCTTCATTTCAGGGCGTTCGACAGTTTCTTCAACAACCTTCATTGCCGCCTGTGACGCGTTGTATTTTATCTTTTCCATATCAGACATGAACAGCTCCGGAAGGAACTTTCTAACCTTCTTTTCCATCTCTTCGTGAGAGATGCTGGTTATCCTGCCCGTGTCATATTCGCCGGTTATCCACTTATGTATCTTTGAGATGCCCGGGTGTCTTTTTGTTATGACATCTTCACCCTTCAGTCCAAGGCGTATATTTATCCAGTGCGAGACACCGGCCTTGCCCGATTTGTCAGTAATCTCTATCAACACCGGCCTTTTCAGTATTTTTTCAGTATTGAATATATTGTATATCGCTTCATTCTTGATGAGTCCGTCCACGTGAACACCTGCCCTCGTGACGTTAAAATCGGAGCCAACGAACGGCATATTGTCCGGAATCTTTATACCCATTTCCCTCTCGCAATAATTGGCTATCTCTGTGATTATTGTTGTATCAATCTCTGCTTCATTACCCCTCAGGCCGATATATTCCATTATGAGCCCCTCTATGGCGGTGTTACCTGTTCTCTCACCTAATCCCAGGAGAGTTCCATTGGCGCCGCCGCATCCATAAAGCCAGGCAGTGGCGGCATTTATGTGGGCCTTGTGGAAATCATTGTGACCGTGCCACTCGAGAAGATGTCCCGGCACGCCGGCGTCGTCGATAAACGCGCGCACCAGTTTAGGCACGCTGCGGGGAAGGGCTGCCTGTGAATAGCTGATCCCGTTGCCCAGTGTGTCGCAGAGTCGTATCTTGATATCAATGCCGCTTTCTTCCCGTAGCTTCATCAATTCTATGGCGAACGGTATGCAGAATCCGTAGACATCCGCCCTTGTTATATCTTCAAAATGGCATCGTGGAACAATATCAGCGTCCAGAATTGATTTGACTATGCCAAGATAGGCGTCCAGGGCCTTTTTCCTCGTTAGTCCCAGTTTAAGAAAGACATGATAATCGGATACCGATGTAAGGATACCGGTCTCCCGCAATCCGGCATTTTTAACCAGGGGGATATCTTCCTTTTTGGCCCTGATCCATCCGGTAATCTCCGGGTACCTGAAGTCCATTTCGAGACATCGATCTAACGCTTCTCTGTCTTTATCGGTGTAAAGAAAGAATTCCGACTGCCTTATAATGCCGTTTTTACCGCTTAGTTTGTTCAGCATCTTCCATAGAGTTAGTATCTGTTCCACGGTAAAAGGGGGTCTCGACTGCTGGCCATCTCTGAAGGTGGTGTCTGTTATAAAAATATCTTTCGCCGGTTTCATTGACATGATTTTGTCGTCGAAATCTATCTTTGACACCTCGTCATAGGGAAATATTGTTTTGTACAGATTGGGCTGATCCACATCCTTCAGGTCGCACTGGTAGAATTCCGAATGCCGGTGCTCAAAGATGTGTTTTTCTTCATTCCATTTTATCATGATCTATCATCCTTTAAATATTTTACAAAAAAATAGAGGGCACCTTTTGTGCCCTCTACAAGTAAACACAGAGTTGAAAGGTGTGCCTAATCGATGGGCGGCATAGATCCTTCCGGTGGTGTGTATGGCCGCGGCGCTCCTGCCAGGCGTCTTGCTTCCCTGACTTCATCCATTGTATAGCCGCTCCTTGGAATATCGAGAGTCTGACCCGGGTAAATAAGGTCGGGATTGTTGATCTTGCCTTTGTTTGTGTTGTATATCAATGGCCACATGAAGGGATCATTATATATGTCTTCATATTCCGCGATCCACCACAGGCACTCGCCACTCTTTACAACGTGATTCCCTGCAAGAGGAGCCGTTTCTTCCAGGATTTCTGCCAGGACAGAATCTCCCTCTTCAAGAACAATGACTTCTTCCACTACTGTCTCTTCCGCGACAGGCGTCGAGCTTACCACCTGTTTTTTCGCGCAGCATCCTGAAATAAAGAAAACAAGGCCCACCGAAACAAGAATAGACGCTAACAATATGCCTCTTTTCATTTCCATGCCCCCTTTCTTGTTGTTGTATGGGATTTCACCGTATGTCGCAACAACTAAAACCAGTGCTGCTTATATGCATATCCCGGGCTTCTGTCAAGCGATAAAGGGTGCCGTGTCAGGATCATTTCCTTTTCAGTGACAGCTCGGCAAGTTGTTCGGCGCTGACTTCCGATGGGGCGCCGGTCAGAAGGCATGTCGCTTTCAGTGTCTTCGGGAATGCTATTACATCTCTTATGGATTCTGCTCCCGCCATTATCATTATCATGCGGTCGAGACCGAATGCTATGCCGCCGTGCGGCGGGGTGCCATACTTCAGCGCGTCCAGGAGGAAGCCGAACTTTGTTCTTGCCTCATCTTCACTCAATCCAAGGGCCTTGAAGATTATTGACTGGACATCCGATTTATGGATACGAATGCTTCCCCCTCCTATTTCGGAGCCGTTCAGGACGAGATCGTAAGCCCTGGCTCGTACTTGCCGGGGTCGGTTTCGAGAAAGGGCAGGTCTTCCGCCACCGGGGAGGTGAAGGGATGATGGGTCGCCATATAGCGTTTTTCTGTCTTGCTGTATTCAAACATCGGGAATTCAGTGATCCAGGCAAAGGCGAGAGTCTCCTTGTCGATCAGTCCCAGCTTTTCCGCAAGGTGTATCCTCAGGGCACCGAGAGCGTTGTTGACTACATCTTTGGTGTCGGCAACGAAAAGTATCAGAGATCCCGGTTGCGCACCCATTTTTTCGTTTGTACGTTTTATTTTTTCCTGATTGAAGAACTTGGCTATTGATCCTGTCCATCCATCTTCATTCACCCTTGCCCATGCGACCCCCTTCGCTCCATATCTACCCACAAAATCTCCAAGGGCGTCAAGGTCTTTTCGCGAGAGGGCTTTACCATCCGCCAGGAGCAGGGCCTTTACCGCGCCTCCGCTCTTTACAACCTCTGAAAAGACGCGAAATTCTGATCCGCCGGCAATATCCGTCAGGTCTTCAAGCTCAAGGGAGAAACGCGTGTCGGGATTGTCCCTTCCATATCTGTCGATTGCCTCTCTGTAGGTGAGACGGGGGAAGGGAACCCGCAGATCTCTGTCGAGACATGCCTTGAAGATATGCGCCATCATGCCCTCAATTGTATTGATGATATCGCTCTCCGATATGAAAGACATCTCTATGTCTATCTGGGTGAATTCAGGCTGGCGGTCCGCCCTCAGATCCTCATCGCGGAAGCATTTTACTATCTGGTAGTATTTGTCGAAACCGGACACCATCAGCAGCTGCTTGAAGAGCTGTGGGGATTGGGGAAGGGCGTAGAAGGCTCCAGGGCTTACCCTGCTCGGAACGAGGTAGTCACGCGCCCCTTCGGGTGTGCTCTTTGTCAGGAAGGGTGTTTCAATTTCAATGAAGCCCTCTTTCTGAAGATAACTTCTTGTTTTGGAAGCAACTTTGCTTCTCAATATGATGTTTTGCTGTAAATCTCTGCGCCTGAGATCCAGGTACCGGTATTTGAGCAACAGGTTCTCGGACACCTCGGTCTCGCCGTCGAGGACGAAGGGCGGGGTGTCGGATTCATTGAGTATCTCAAGTTTATCAATTATGATCTCGATCTCGCCGGTTTTCAGTGAAGGGTTGATCATGTCGGCAGGCCGGAGATTTACCCGACCCTTTATTGCCAGCACGAATTCGCTTCGTATATCGTGCGCAAGCGCGTGCGCCTGTGGTTTCTTTTCGGGATCGAGAACGATCTGTACTATTCCCTCTCTGTCTCTCAGGTCTATAAAGATCAGTCCTCCGAGGTCTCTCCTCCTGTGAACCCACCCCATGAGCACAACATCCTCGCCGGCGTGCTTGGCCCTGATGCTGCCGCAATAATGAGTCCGTTTATCTTCGGTTATAAATTCAGACAAGTTGTAAATCCTTTCCTGGTTGGGAGTTCCGGGTTAAAAAGCCTTACTCCCTGACCACTGCCCACTGACCACTAATCACTAATCACTAATCACTAATCACTGACCCCTGTTACAATGCTGTCGGTGTCATTTATATCAACAGTCTCCTGGGTTCCATCTCCCATGTTTCTGAGTTGGGCTTTTCCCTCCTCCATCTCCTTTTCACCTATTATCAACGTGTGGGAGCAGTTAAGTTTATTCGATCGCTTCATCTGGCTCTTGAGGCTCCTGTCCGAGAAGTCCATTTCAGCCCTGATGCCGGCAAGTCTGAGTTCACTGCAGAGGGAAAACGAGAAGCCTTGGGCTTTGTCTCCAAGGGCCGCGATGAAGATATTCGGGCGCCCGGCGTCTTGCCCGTCCGCGTCGGGTATCATCGAGATAAGCCTGTCGAACCCTATCGCGAATCCTATCCCCGATATGTCCGGACCACCCAGCATCTGTACGAGACCATCGTACCTGCCGCCGCCTGTAACAGCGTTTTGCGCCCCCAGCGACTGTGTGGTGATCTCAAAGGCGGTTCTGGTATAGTAATCAAGACCCCGCACCATCTTCGAGTTTATTATAAATGGAATATGGAGGATTCCAAGGTATTTCTTCACCTCTTCAAAATGCCTCCCGCACTGGGCGCATATAAAATCCAGAATCACCGGGGCTCCTAATATAATCTCCTGGCAGGATTCATTTTTGCAGTCAAAAATTCTCAAGGGATTTGTAACGAGCCGTCTGCGGCAATCCTCGCACAGATTTTCTTTCTTATCCTTCAGGAAACTTGTCACCTTTTCCCGAAACGCCGGGCGGCACTTGTCACATCCCAGAGAGTTAATTTCAAGCTTCAGATTGCCAAGCCCGACTTCACTTAAAAGATGCATCAGCATGGACATAAGTTCCGCGTCTATGCGGGGGTCTTCCTGTCCCAGAAATTCGACATTTATCTGGTGAAACTGCCTGAATCTTCCTTTCTGTGGTCTTTCGCGTCTGAACATGGGCCCGATGGTGAAAAGTTTTGCCACAGGATCCTTTTCGTATATATGGTGCTCTATGTACGCGCGGATAACGGAAGCGGTTGCCTCTGGGCGCATTGTGAGATATTCATTCCCCCGGTCGAGAAATGTGTACATCTCCTTTTCGACTATATCGGTGGTCTCGCCGATGCCTCTTTTGAAGAGTTCGGTTTTTTCCAGGATTGGAATTCTTATCTCCTGAATTCCGAAATTAAAGAATATCTCGCGTATCTTTTCCTCAACACGCTGCCATTTGGGTGTTTCATCCGGCAGTATATCGCGAAAGCCCCTTACCGATGTTATCTTTGCCATTGCAGACCATCTCCCATGAATTCAAGCGAAGGTTACTAACATATATCCGAGGAAAAGGCAAAAGGGAAAGCCGTTTTCCTGCCCCCCCTGTTCCGATTTAAAACCCCTGATCTCTGACTTCTATATTTTCTCCATTTGTTCGTATGGTTATTGCGCCGGTTTTGTCTGTTCTCAGAATTCTTATCCCCGCTTTTACGTATCTGTCAAGCACCTCCTGGTTGGGAAAACCGAAGACGTTGCCGGGACCGCAGCTTATGGCGACTATTTCGGGCTGGACCGCCTTGAGGAATAGCAGTGAACTGGATATGCGCGCTCCATGATGTGGCGCCATGAGGATGTCTGCCTTCAGATCCGTTCCGGACGCGACAATCTCGGCCTCGGCAGATTCCGATATATCAGCGGGGAGGAGGATGCTCTTGTTGCCGAAGGTTATTTTCATTACTATCCCGTTGTCGTTGTAATCAGAGTCCGGAAAGTGCAGGCCTTTTCCCGAAGCCGATTTTGCCGGATTCAGTATGGTTATGGAGGCGCCTCCGATTATCCGCTCCGGCGTATCTTTATCCACAATCCTGTGATGGATAGTTTTTTTCGTGATGGTTTCATTCAATCTCCGGGAGGATTCATTTTTCGATTCACAGCCGTTTGACCAGAGTTCGCCAATTTCAAAGTTGTCGGCTATATATGGGAGACCGCCGACATGATCCTGGTCGGGGTGCGTGAGGACCATGATGCCCACCTTCTTTATCTTTTCACGCCACAGATAGGGAGCCACCACATATTTCCCCAGATCGAAACTCCTGTCGTAAAACCCTCCGCCATCCACCAGCATAACATCTCCCCCGGGGAACTTTATCAGTGTGGAACTGCCCTGTCCCACGTCTATGAATGTTATCTCGAGATATTTTTGACAGGATGTTTTTATGCGCGAATAGATGGCATTGGCGGCAAAGAACAGCAGAAGAAAACTTAGAAACAGCGTCAGAACCCTTTTTCTGTTGGCTATGTACACGTCTTCGAGGCGCGTGACCGCAACCGGGAGAAAACAGGTTTTAGCGTCGCCTGCGGATGTATGATCTGGCCCGCCCTCTTTCGATCTCCACGCATCTGCCAGCTTCAGCGCTGTGATAATCAGAAGATAGTAGAAGATAATCTCAGGAACCGTCGGCGTTGTTACATGGAAGCTCGAAAAGGAAAGGGATGACAGAAAATCGACGATGGAAACAGATATACGAATAAAAAAAGAGGCAGTCTGTATAAGTGTTGTAGCGATCGGCACGCAGGCGGCTGTAATAATGAACAATACTCCCAGCGGGAGGACGGCGAATCCTGTTATCGGTATGATAAACAGGTTGGAGAGAAGCGCGATGGTCGAGACCCGGTTGAAATAGAGTGCGATAAGGGGATATGTGCCTATCATGGCGCTGAGGCTCACAATGGTGAAGAGAATGATACTGGTAATTCCTTTCCTGAAAATTCCATTCCCGGTTTCCCTCGGAATCATGCCGCCCAGTGTCGGTGTTATGAGAATAATGGAGGCAACTGCCACAAAAGAGAGCTGGAACGAGACGTCGAATAGGGACGCGGGGGTTATGATAAGGATGGCAAATGCCGCGAATGCCAGTATATTCAAGAGATCACGCCCTCTCCCCGCAAGGAGCGCGACCAGAAAACAGAGTATCATGATGGTAGCCCTTATCGTTGATATGCGGAGGCCGGCGATAAAGGCGTAACCGATTATGGGTATGACGGCGAACAGGGCGGACACCTTGAAGATATTGAACCTCAGCAGGAGGTATTCAGAAGACTTCATGATGGTCCTGATGATAATGAGAGAAAGGAAGGCTATTATGCCCACATGCAGCCCCGATATGGCAAGGATGTGGGAAACTCCCGCCCTGTTGAACTTGTCGGTAATCTCTTCGGGAATGAGCTCTTTTTCTCCAAGTATAAGGGCTTGCAGTATCCAGCCTTCAGGAGAGGGAGCGTTTTCCAGGATTAGCCCCCTGAGGCGGGAACGGTATCTCTCTATCCGCGTCTTGAAATAATTTCCCGTGCTTTCCCTCATTATGACGATATCCGAAGGGCTGTTTACATATCCGCGCAGACGGATGCCCCTGTAGAGGAGGTATCTTTTATAGTCAAACCCCCCGGGATTGTTGAAATTGTCAGGTTCTTTAAGTTTGACTCTAGCCCTGATATAATTGCCGTATTTCAATAGATTATTGCTATCTTTGACTGAAAGGAGTATCTTTCCACGTACCGGAATGGCGGTTCCATCTCTGATGATCCTTGTGGAGCTGATAACGAGATTGGTTTTGTCGCGCGATACCCGGGGAGGGTTGCAAACCAGTCCTTCAACGGTCAGCTTGTCTTTACCCGCGTGCAGTGTTATGTCGTCCCCACCGCGGTATGGATGAAGGTAGAGATTTATGTTAAGAATGCCGAGCAGGAACAGGGATATAAACAGAAAAAAGGCAACGGAGCCTTTACGTCCCGTGGCAACTGAGAAGAGCAGCGCCGCAAGGGTTGCCAGGAGTGCCACGAGCGCCATGGTACCGGGTATGCTGACAAGGCTTCCCGCAGTTATTCCCGAGATAAGCGCTATGAGCAGGGGGATTACCGGTTTTCGCATAAAAGTTATTCACCGTTCAGTGGTCAGTGGTCAGTGTTTAGTGGTCAGGGTTCAGAGGCCGGAGTCCGACCCCCGACCCTTGAACCCCGACCCCTGTTGCATATAGAGGAGATTCCGTGAAGAACGACCGGCAGGAACAAAAGAGCGCAAAGGAGAGAGTGCTGTGGCTAATGTTCTTCAGGCTTGCGATAGCGTCATTCCTGCTCGGTGTCGCGGCCATTATTCAGTTCAGGATGCCGGATTCGCTGCCGCCTCAGTCCATCCACGCGATATATATCATAGTGGTGATAACATATCTCCTCTCCATTTTGTATATCTTCCTGTCGAAATCAATAAAAAACATCTCCATAAATGTGTATATCCAGTGTCTTTTCGATACCCTGCTGGTTACCGTCCTTGTGTATGTTACAGGGGGGGCAGAGAGTGTCTACTCAACGCTGTACCCCCTTGTAATAATGTATTCCGCCCTCTTTCTGGGGAAAAAAGGGGCGGCGCTCGTTGCCTCCGCCTGCAGCATATTCTACGGGCTTCTGGTGGACCTTGAGTTTTATGGCGCTATTCACCCGATTTACAGCGGGACATACCAGTACAGCGTTGAGGCGGGGCAGGTTTTTCTGCGGATATGCATCCATATCGCCTCCTTTTATATGGTGGCCCTGCTGGCGAGTTTCGTGGTGGAGAAGGAAAGAAAGACAAGGATGCTCCTCTCAGAGAAGGAAAGCGCCTTTGACCAGCTGGACATACTCCATAAGAGTATCATTGAATCCGTGGGCACCGGTGTCATAACCATGGATTCTGGTGGCAGGGTAAAGTCTTTTAACCGGGCGGCTGAAGAAATCACAGGCATATCGCCTTATAATGCCATGAACAGGATTATTGACGACATCTTTCCTGATTTTCCCGGGATGAGGGACAAAATAAAAGAAATGGAGAGAAATCCAAACCCATTGTCAAGGCGTTTCGAGATCGTATTATCATCAAAGAGGGACGCGGCAACGCTTGGATTTTCAATATACCCCCTTATCGGCCCGGAGGGAAGTGGTATTGGTGATATTCTCATATTCCAGGATCTGACATCCATCAAGAAGATGGAAAGAGAAATTGAAAAGAGCAGGAAGATGGCGCTTATGGGCGAGATGTCGGCAGCCCTGGCGCATGAACTGAGAAGTCCGCTCGCGTCGATCAGCGGTTCCATAAGGCTGCTGACGGAGGACCTCAAGCTGGAAGAGTCGGACAGGAAACTTATGGAAATCATCCTTATGGGGAAAGATCAGCTTGAGAATCTCGTGAGGGACTTTCTGCTGTTTGCCAGACCCGATACGCTTAATCGCTGTAAGATAGATGTCGCGGGTATTATGGACGAAGTACTTGAATCTGTTCATTTTTCCCCCGGGTGGAACGGAAACGTTGAGGTTGCAAAGAACCTGTGCGCTCAGAATGAAATATATGGGAACAGCACAGAGATAAGGCAGGCCCTGTGGAACATCATCTTGAATGCGCTTCAGGCGATGTCGGACGGAGGGACGTTGGAGATTGAAACAAGGCTGGATGTTGATGAAGATACTCATGGATTCCTTGAGATATCTGTCAGGGACAACGGTTGCGGGATAGAAGAGAAGCATATGAAGAATGTGCTGGAACCTTTCTACACAACGAAGGAAAACGGCACGGGACTGGGGCTCGCGATTGTAAACAGAATAGTTGAAAGCCACGGAGGCACGTTCAGGATTGAAAGTGAGCCGGGCGCGGGGACAAGATGTACCATTGTTCTGCCCGTCGGCCAGTGGTCAGTGGTCAGTGGGTAGTGGTCAGTGGTCAGTGAAACGAAAGGAGTTTTCGTAATGGCAAAAATCCTCGTTGTTGATGACGACAGAGGGATGAGAGATTATCTTGAGATTATGCTTTCCAGAGAGGGTTATGATGTAAACACAGCTCCCGGCGGGAAAGAGGCCCTGACTCTCTGCAGAAAACACAAATTTGATCTTGTAATTACCGATCTGAAGATGTCCGGGATGAACGGGGTTGATCTGCTCAAGTCCCTGAAAGAGGTATCCCCGGAGAGCATGACAATCCTGATTACGGGGTATGCCTCGGGGGAGACGGCCGTCGCGGCGATGAAGGAGGGGGCGTATGATTACCTTGAAAAGAATTTTGAACCGGACGATCTGAAAAGACTAGTAAAGGACGCCCTGAGCAAGAAGGAAATCGGCGAGGAAGACGCGCAATTCATGAAGGATGTGAAGAATTCGGTCTCCTTTGGAAAGATGACGGGGAAGAGCAGGGGTATGCTGGAGGTGTATTCCCTGATCAACAAAATGGCGGAGACCGCCGCCAATGTTCTTATCCTGGGTGAGAGCGGCACAGGCAAAGAGCTTGTCGCCCTGGCCATACATGAAAACAGTTCCAGGAGCGATGGCCCATTCGTTGTCATAAATTGTGGCGGCATACCCGAAAACCTCCTGGAGAGCGAACTGTTCGGTTACATGAAGGGTTCGTTTACCGGCGCGTATGCCGATAAGGCGGGGCTTTTTGAAATTGCCCACAAGGGGACCATCTTTCTTGACGAAATAGGAGAGCTCTCCCCTTTTCTGCAGGTCAAGCTTCTCAGGGTGGTGCAGGAAAAGACCTTCAGGCGGGTAGGGGGATCAAGAGATGTCAGCGTGGATGTGAGGATCATTTCCGCCACAAACCAGAATCTGGGGGAGCGTGTAAAAAGCGGCGATTTTCGTGAGGATCTGTTTTACCGTCTTAATGTCATACCCGTGAAAGTCCCCCCCCTGCGGGAACGCAAGGAGGATATACCCCTTCTGGTCGATCATTTTATAGAGAAGTATTCCAGGGAATATAACAAGGAAATTAAAAAGATATCACCATACGCCATGGGCCTGCTCACCCAGTATCCCTTCCCGGGAAATGTCAGAGAACTTGAGAATATCATAGAGAGAAGTGTCGCGCTCGAGACCACTAACATCATCCTGCCGGAAAATCTTGAGATGGCCGCGACGGGTGGTGCGGCGTTTCCCTCGGCCGATGCTGTCGAGATACCTGAAGAGGGTATGGATCTGAATGAAGAGGTCGCGAAATTCGAGAGAACCCTGATGGAGAGGGCGCTCCAGAAGGTGGGAGGATCAAAGACAAAGGCCGCGAAACTCCTCGGGGTAAGTATCGATTCCTTCCGCTACAGGTTTGATAAATAGTGGTCAGGGGGCAGTGGTTAGTGGTCAGTGGACAGAACTGAAGACCTGCTTCCTTTGTCATTCCGCCCTTCAGCCTTCAGTCTTTATAGCGTGAACTGGCAACCGGTAACTGTGAGAAGCACCGGTTTCCCTTTCGGTTCCGGCGGCGGGCTGCCCGGGTGGAGAAAAGATCGCCACTGAATAACATTTTGGAATATCAGCAGGTTATACAAACAGCGAGGCGGATTATGCCGGCAGAAGGCGATCTGGCACATTCGTTGCAATTCCGTTAAGTCAAAGAAAGACATCAAAGGCAACTATTGCAACCTTTGAAATTATCAAAAAACCAGTTTAAGGAGGAACAAATCATGTTAATAAAAATTAACGAAAAGAAGAATCAGAAGGGTTTTACACTGATCGAGCTGATGATCGTCATCGCGATTATCGGTATCTTGGCGGCAATCGCCATCCCACAGTTCTCGGCGTACAGGGAGAGAGGCTATAAGGCAAGCATGATTTCGGATGCGAAGAATGCCTACACGGGGGTGGTCGCATGGATGGGAGATAATCCCGCCACAGTGCCGACGGCAGAAACTATTGCTGCTGGAGCTACAGGAACTACATACACTAGCGTTAGGGCAAGTGCAGGGAACACGATTACCATCGCAGCGGGTGGAGTGGTTACTGTTTCCAGCACAAATTATACTACTGAAAATTACGTTATCCAGGTCAATGGTACTGGTGCCTGGGCAGCAGCGTCCTAAGGGGCTAATGGGGTCAAACCTACACTCTTGACAATCTCACCTACCAACATAGTTGCTTGACTGAAGAAGGGGGCTTAATCGCCCCCTTTTTTTTGTAAATTTTTCTATTGCCAGATTAGACTGAAATGCTATAGTGACTTCTCTTTTTAGCATGATCTCTTTTTCCCTGGCTTATAATGTCATGTCATTATAGCCTTGGAAGAAATCGTGGTTGATTCGGTCTCTGAATGCCACAATTTTTGCTTACTGTTATATATCATCGCATCTGCCGGGATGAAACGAAAAAGAAAGAGAGGACGCAAAATGATACCTTACCTAAAGATGAAGGAGTTCGGAAAACCCCTCAGGGATTCACAGATAAAGAGGATGCAGGAAAGTGTCTCCCAGACGGAAGAGGTGATGAAGGGGATCGAAGCTGAGGATCAGCGAATCCGTGACTTCGGCCTCCCCATTGATCTGGTTCATAAGCGCGGGCAGCAGACTGTCTGGGAACGGATCGAATATCTCGTGGATCCGGGAATGTTCTTCCCGCTTCACACCATATATGATCCGGAGCATGAAGAATCGGGCAGCACCGGTGTTGTGGACGGCATCGCGAGGATCAGCGGCAAGTGGTGCGCGCTTATCGGTTTCAACAACAAGTGGATAGCCGGAGCGTGGATCGCTGGACAGGCGGATAATAACCTTCGTGTAACCGATCTCGCCAAAAGATTAAACGTGCCGCTTGTATGGCTGGTCAACTGTTCCGGCGTCAAACTGCCCGAGCAGGAAAAGGTCTACGCCAATCGTCGTGGGCAGGGAACCTGTTTCTTCCGCCACGCGGAACTGGAAGTGTCAGGTGTTCCTATCCTGGCTGGAATTTATGGAACCAATCCCGCCGGTGGCGGCTATCAGGGAATCAGTCCCACAATACTCCTGGCCCACAAGGACTGCAACATTGCGGTAGGCGGCGGCGGCATCGTCGGCGGCATGAGCCCCAAGGGAGGGTTCGACGAGGAAGGGGCTGAGCAGTTGATTGAGGCGACACGGCACTTCAAATCAGTGCCCCCCGGGAGCGTCAGTATCCATCACGATATAACCGGTTTCTTCAGATATGTGTTTGAAGAAGAAAATCAGGTCCTGGATGCCCTGAAAGAGTACATGGAAGGGATGCCTGCCTATAATCCCAAATTCTTCAGACTGGCCGAGCCGGCCGAGCCGAAGTTTTCTCCCTCTGAAGTTGCATCCATTGTTCCTTATAATCAGAAGGCTGGTTATGATTTTGACAACGTCCTTGCCCGGCTGGTCGACAACTCGCAGCACCTTGAATTCAGGCCTGGTTACGGCCCGGAGGTCTATACGGGACTCGTCATTATCGACGGTTTTCTGATGGGCGCGATCGGAAACCGCCAGGGAATATTGCCGAACTATCCCGAATATACGAACGAATATAACGGTGTCGGCGGCAAACTCTATCGCCAGGGATTGATCAAGATGAATGAGTTCGTAACACAATGCGGTCGTGACCGTATTCCGATCATCTGGTTCCAGGATACATCCGGTATCGATGTTGGAGACATCGCAGAAAGCGCGGAATTGCTCGGACTGGGACAATCTCTCATCTATTCAATCGAGCAGAGCAATGTACCGCAGATGGTGGTCATCCTCAGGAAGGGAACGGCCGCGGCACATTATGTACTGGGAGGCCCCCAGGGTCGTACTACAAATGCCTTCTCACTCGGCACACCCACTACAGAGATCTACGTCATGCACGGGGAAACAGCGGCTGCGGCCAGTTACTCCCGAAGACTCGTCAAAGAGAAGGATGCTGGCAGGCCCCTCGCTCCTGTTCTCGAAAAGATGAATGATATGGTACAGCATTACTATGACAAGTCGCGCCCGTTCTACTGCGCGAAGGCGGGTCTGGTGGATGAGGTTGTGCGCTTCGAAAAGTTGCGGGACTACATGGTGGCATTTAGCAATTCAGTCTACCAGAATCCAAAATCGATCTGTCCTCGTCATCATATGATGCTGCCGAGATTGATTAAATCACAGATTGTGAAAGGTCTCGACCGCCCGAAAAAAGAAGAATAACGGTAATGGTAAAAAGACAATCTGGCAGGTTTTTTTGTAGTGACATAACGGTATCAAGTGTGATAGTAGGCAAAACCTTGTGAGCGAAGATGCAGGCAGGCAATTTTAAATCATTAAAATTATCATAGGAGGTAATTTAGAAATGGAAGAAGTTTTAGCACCAATGCCGGGGAACATTATTGAAATTATGGTTAAGGTCGGTGACGAGGTAAAGGAGGATGATGAGTTGTTAATCCTTGAAGCGATGAAAATGGAAAATCCAATCTGCGCCCCTGCAGATGGAACAGTAAAAGAGATAAAGGTAAAGGAAAAGGACGTGGTGGAAACCGACCAGCTTCTGGTTGTCATAGACTAAAAACAATTATGGTGAAAGAAAGGAACATAAGATGACAGACTGGGGATTAGCGATCAAGATTGCCTGCGGCGGTTTTAGTCTGGTTTTTATTATACTGGTGCTGCTGTGGATGACGTCATGGTTGACAAAGGTAATTACTGAGAAAATTATCAAGGATAAAAAATAAGGATCATTTGCACCCTCTTCTTCAACTGAATTGGAGAGGGATAAAAACAACAGACGGCATTTGCCATTGGAGGAATAGAAGTGTTTGGTTTATTAGAAAGTGGTTTTCACCTGTTTCAGTGGGGCAATGCCCTGATGGTACTCATCGGGTGTGGGTTCATTTACCTTGCGATTGCAAAAAAGATGGAGCCCCTGCTCCTGATCCCTATAGGATTCGGCATGATACTGGTTAATCTCCCCCTTGGCGGGGTGATGGACTATGAACTACAGTTAAGGGCTCCCCAGGCGGGTATCGTCATGGAAGTTCAGATGAACGAGGAAACCCATTTTAAAAAGGGCGTCCCTGTCTGCAAATTAGACTCGGGAGAGGTAAAGACACCGGTTTTTGGAAGAATCGACTCTATCAGGGTATCACCTGGCCAGAGATTAGCGAAAGGAGATATAATAGCCTCCATCATCACGATGGAACAAACAGATCAGTCGGTACTGCCTACCAGACCCATCGGTCTGCTTTCCATAATATTCAAATTCGGTGTCATGTGGCAGATACTTCCGCCCCTTATGTTTCTCTGTCTGGGTGCATTGACCGACTTTGGCCCGATGCTTGCCAACCCAAAAACCCTGCTTCTCGGCGCCGCGGCTCAATTCGGGGTCTATCTGGCATTTTTCCTTTCGCTCTTTTTCGGGTTTACACTGCCTGAGGCGTCTTCCATAGGGATAATCGGGGGCGCGGAGGGCCCGACTACGATCTATGTCACTTCAATCCTCGCCCCGCATATCATTGGCGCCACCGCTGTGGCCTGTTATTCATATATGGCGCTCGTGCCCATCATCCTGCCGCCTGTGATATATCTCCTTACAACAAAAAAGGAGAGGGCCATCTATATGAAGCCTCAGCTCAGAAAGGTGTCAAAGCTGGAAAAGGTACTGTTTCCCCTGGTTGGAACCGTTCTTGTCATACTCTTTGTTCCCTCCTCAGCGCCACTTATAGGGTGTTTCATGGTTGGGAATCTGTTCAGGGAATCCGGCGTTACTGAAAGACTCAACAAAACGGCCCAGACAACCTTCGTTGATATCGTAACAATCTTTTTGACACTGGCCATCGGGGCATCGATGCCGGCACAGAACTTTCTCCAGCCGAGGACCTTGTTCATCCTGGTATTGGGCGTGGTTGCCTTCGCGAGCGCCGCCGGCGCAGGCGTGATACTGGCGAAGATAATGAACCTGTTCCTGAAAGAAAAGATTAATCCCATGATAGGGGCCGCCGGTGTATCGGCAGTTCCCATGTCCGCAAGGGTTGTCCAGGTGATAGGGCAGAAGGAAAACAAAAAGAACTTCCTTCTTATGCACGCCATGGGCCCGAACGTAGCAGGAGCCATAGGCGCTGCCATTGCCGGAGGCGTGTTCCTCGGTATCCTGAGATAGGAAAACATGGTCAACGCTATAAGAAAAGATGCGCTCAAAGAGCTTATCGGCTCCGCAATGTAATCACTGTATTGCTTAGGGTCATGGGCAATTGCGGGTGGGCGCAAAATTTGAGTTAGTACTATGAAAGGAAGATAGCAATGGGAGTTACAGAAGACAAAATCAAAGAATTCGAAGAATTACGAGATAACTTGTTGACTATGGGTGGCGAGAAAGCTGTGCAGAAACAGCATGAACGGGGAAAGCTGACAGCTCGTGAGAGAGTCGATCTGCTTTTCGACAAAGGCACTTTTCAGGAAGCACAATTGTTTGTGAAACATCGCTCCACGCTGTTTGGTATGGATAAAAAAGAGATCAAGGCCGATGGTGTTGTTACAGGATTTGGCAAGGTTAATGGTCGTACGGTTTTTGTGGCCTCTCAGGATTTTACCAGTTCCGGCGGCAGTCTTGGTGAAATGCACGCAAAAAAAATATGTAAAGTTATGGATATGGCAATGGATGCCAAAAAACCTTTTATTGCCATAAACGATTCGGGTGGAGCGCGAATTCAGGAGGGAGTACCATCCCTGGAAGGTTACGGGGGAATTTTTTATCGTAACACAATCGGGTCAGGATATATCCCCCAGATCTCTGTAATGATGGGACCAACTGCCGGAGGAGCTGTTTATTCTCCGGCTCTTACGGACTTTGTTTTCATGGTTAAAAAAACCAGCCATATGTACATAACCGGGCCGGATGTAATTAGAGCGGTTATCGGCGAGGAAGTCTCGCATGAAGATCTCGGTGGTGCTGTAGCTCATGCGACAAAAAGCGGTGTTTGTCACGTTGTCACGGAAAACGATGAAGATTGTCTCAGTAAGGTGAGAAATTTATTATCCTATCTTCCGGATAGTTGCCATAGTCCTCTGCCTGTCAAAGAGTGTACGGACAGTCCCGATAGAGAATGTCCGGAACTGGATACTATCGTTCCCGATAGGGCGTCGCGTGGTTACAATATGAAACAGATTATCATGTCAGTAGCGGACAATAATGAAATATTTGAATCTCATGAGCTTTGGGCACCGAGTATCACCGTGGCATTTATAAGGATTATGGGAAAACCCGTTGGTGTTATTGCCAATAATCCAAAATTCTCCGCAGGTGTCCTGGATTACAATTCTTCCGACAAGGCAGCACGGTTTATCCGGTTCTGCGACGCTTTCAATATACCACTTCTAACCTTTGCCGATGTTCCCGGGTATATGCCTGGAACACAGCAGGAGTGGGCCGGCATTATTAGACACGGTGCCAAGCTTCTTCACGCATACTCTGAAGCCACTGTACCGAAGATTACCGTGGATGTACGCAAAGACTATGGTGGAGCTTACATAGGCATGTGTTCCAAGTCTCTTGGTGCTGACTACGTTATGGCCTGGCCTACCGCGCAGATAGCTGTCATGGGTGCGGAAGGGGCATGCAACATAGTCTACCGTAAGGAGATCAAGGGTGCGGAGGATCCGGAAGCCAAGCGCAAGGAATTGGTGGAAGCCTACGAAAAGAAATTCAATAATCCATATTTTGTGGCGGAGTTAGGGATTGTTGACGAGATCATTGCGCCGAGAGAAACAAGGAAAAGAATTGTAGCGCTCCTTGATGCATTCAAAGATAAAATGGAAACAAGGCCTCCAAAAAAGCATAACAATATTCCACTGTAGTCCAGCGGCAATCCCTTTTGTAAGGGTGTGGAGACCTATAATAGAAAAGGGGGCTTAATGCCCCCTTTTCTATGTTTATTTAAATCGTCCTTACTCTATGACAACCAGAAGCTGGTCGGTTTCCACCACGTCCTTTTCCTTTACCTTTATCTCTTTTACTGT
>Ga0268278_1000603_pt1 | contig 23954 bp, 29 predicted proteins | sample saktaG_3_FD_190135 | JGI IMG/M metagenome (GOLD analysis project Ga0268278, IMG submission 190135) | Saline water microbial communities from Sakinaw Lake, British Columbia, Canada - sak_2010_1_5_55m | ecosystem: Environmental > Aquatic > Non-marine Saline and Alkaline > Saline ...
CTCAGTCATACTAAAAGATAATTAGGAAGATTATTTAAAACTTTCTAATACTTTTTTGATTTCATTTGCTTAATATTATAATCAATACTGTTCAGTGACCCTAATAATTTTTTGAGGATGTTATGAAATATTAAGAACCTTTTTTAGTTGTTGATAAATAGTTTTTTGTTTGATAACTAATTTTTAAGGATGAATTTCTTAAAAAAATAAGCCGAAAGTTTTAAATAAATTCAATCTTGTTCTTAAATATGAAACTGAGTATAAAAGAAATAAAAAAGAAAATAATTCCTTTATTGAAAAAGAACAAGATAGTTAAGGCAGGGATATTTGGAAGTTATGCACGAGGAGAAATGAAGAAAAATAGTGATATTGATATTTTAGTTGAAATAAATAATGAAAATCTGAGTTTATTAGGTTTTATTAGATTTAAAAATGAATTAGAGGGTGTTTTAAGAAAAAAAGTTGATTTAGTTGAATATAATACTATTAAATCACTAATCAAAGAAAGAATATTAAATGAAGAAATTAAAGTAATATGAAAAGAAATTTAAATTTATTTATAGAAGATATTTCAGAAAATATTAATTTAATTAATAATTCTACAAAAAATATGTCTCAAAAAGAGTTTATATTAAACAAAGATATTATTGATGCTATTATTAGAAGATTAGAAGTTATTGGAGAGGCTGCTAAAAATCTTCCAGATTCATTTAGAGATAAATATCCTAAAGTTCCTTGGAAAGATATTTCTTGATTTAGGGATGTTTTGATTCATGGTTATTTTGGGATTAATTTAGATAGGATTTGGAAAGTTATTAAAGAAGATTTGCCTGAATTAAAAAAAGAAATTAAGGATATTCTAAAAAAAGAAAAATAAATTGGTGTGTAATTAGAGGTTTCAGGAAAAATCCATGCAAGTGAAGGATTTAAACTTCTGATTATTGATAATGGGGATGTTCCACGTTGTAATGCTGAAGAAGAGGGATTAGTTTTAATTAGAAGGCTGGATGGAGCTAATTCAAGTTATAGAAAAGTAATTATTTGTATGAAAATTGGTGGGAATAGTTATTCTTGGGAATCTCTTTTAAGTACTTCTTAGGGTGCTTATGCAATAGAAAATGAAGAGAATTTTGTGTAAGTGGTAGTGCTTTTTAGTTTTAGTAATGTTTAATTGTTTAGGTGTGAGGTGTTTTTAGTTATTAAGAGGATTATCAGTGGTAGGTTTTGTTTTAGTGATATTAGTTATGTTTTTAATAAGATAAAACAAATTTTATAATTCTTTTTTTTTGGAATATTAATAGAACAAACAGTTTTAGCAATAAAATTTATTGTATTAGAAGATTATGGGAAATCTAAAAATCTTTTTAGTTCTTCTGTATTAAAAACTTTGACAGAAGATTGCTCTTTGAAATGCAAGTCATTTGACCAGATAGGGACATTAAGTTTTAATGCTAATGCCAGAAAAGGCACATCTATTTTATGCGAGATTAATTCATTTGCTTTATCTTCAAAAAATTTAGAAGCATTTTTTAATTCAATAATTTCTGAAAGTAAAGAAATATCCTCTGAAAATTTTTCTTTTGCTATTTTAGATTTGGAACAAATTAATTCAGAATATTTATATAATTCTTCTATTAATTCATTAGGGGCGAATAATTCAATTTTATATTCTTTTAATAATTTATTAGTAAACGAATCCCTTTTAAATAAAGAAAACACAATATTTGTGTCAACAACGAGCTTCATTATGATTTTCCTTCTTTTTTTGATCTCTTTAGCATATCTTGTTTAAGTTGTCTTCCTAATTTAAGGCAATCTGCATCAGTTAATGCAGAGTTTTTAAAATCTTCATTAAATTTATCTAATATCTCAAGCTGTTTCATTCTTTTTACAAATGCTTCTCTAGCTAATGCTGACCAATTTAGCCATGCAAATTTTTCCATTTGTTTTTTTAAATCTTTAGGAACAGACAAAGTTATTGATACCATATTAACCTCCAATACTTGTAATATGTTTATTAACGTATATCACATATTTAAATCTTTTGTTTCTAGAGCTAATTTAAGTTATAGAAAAGTAATTATTTGTATGCAAACAGGTGAGGATATTTATTCTTGGGAATCTTTATTAACTAATTCTTGGGGTAGTTATGCTTCAAAGAAAGTAGAGAGTTCTAGTTTGAGTAATAGTTTTTGATTTTCTCTATAATTTGTAATGTCCCTGCAAATTTATAATAGTATTATGTGCTATTCTTAGTAAATCTTGGTAAATGTGTTATTGATAAGGTGTTCTGGTTTTAATTATATAATTGTTTGATTTTTGTTTTGAGTGATTGATAATATTTTTTTAAGGGGAGAAAGAATTTTATTTTAATAAGATTTAATGCTAATATGGTTTTTTAAGATTGTTCTTGATGGTTATAAGATTAATATAATATTTTTTAAGGTTTTATTATTTTTATTTAGTTGAATTATGTTTAGAAGAATAATCTTTGGAATTTTTTGATAATTCTTCTGAGATTTGTTTTGTTGAAATTCCAACACCTATTTTAAATAACAAAGATTCATAGGTCCACAATAAAATATCCCTTGATAAACAAAGTGCTATAAAATCTTCATCTTTTGTATGTGTTTCAAGTAATTGCTTTGCTTTAATTAGTGATTCCTTATATTTTTCTAAGGGGACAAAAGTTATTTTGCTAAATATTAATGAGCATAATATCTTAAATTCATTTTCAGGAAGTTTAGATTTTGATAATATTTCCTTTTTGTTGTTGAGAAATTCTTGTTTGAGTTTTAATGGGGCAAGTAGGTTTAAATCGTTGTTAAAAATGAGTTCAAGAATTTCTCCTTGAGAAATTAATATTTTGAATAGTACATTAGAGTCCAGCACAACCTCCATTTATATTAATCCTTCGGCTTTTAGTTGTGAATGCATTGATAATTTAACTTTATTTGATAATTCATTTGCATCCTCTTCGGTAAATTTAGATTTAGAGACAATTTCTTTAGCTACTGAAAGTTCTAACTCTTTAATTAATGATCGCATTAATTTAGCTAAAACTAATTCAAATCTTTCTTTAAATTCTGAAGGCACATCTGCTTTAATAATAATTTCAACCATAAATAAAAATAATTGCAATAACTATTTAAAACTTTCTGATACTTTTTTGATTTCATTTGCTTAATAATATAATCAATATCCTGCAACCCAATTAACTTTTGAAAGGATTTAAACTTCTGATTATTGATAATGGGGATGTTCCAAGTTGTAATGCTGAAGAAGAGGGATTAGTTTTAATTAGGAAATATGATGGTGCTAATTCAAGTTATAGAAAAGTAATTATTTGTATAAAAACTGGTGCAGATATTTATTCTTGGGAATCTTTATTAAGTACTTCTTGGGGACCTTATGCTTCACAAAGCGAAGAGATTAATAGTGCTACAAGTTCTCTTTAATTCTTTATAATAAAATAATAATTAGATAAAAGGAAAACTTATATATTCTCTTTTAGTTATTTTATTTATCCAGAATGTAATTATTATCTTTAGTAAATTCAATAAAATAAAAGTGGTTAATAAAAAAAATAAAAATCTAAAAAATAAAGAAGTAATTTCATTTATTTTAATTTCCCTAATAAGTTTAATTTTTCTTTTATTTTTTAATGCAAATAGAGTTAGTGCAGATTTAACAAATAGTTCAAGTTATTCTATTTATTCTTTATCTATATCTAACGGTGGAACAAATACAACATCTACTAATTATATTAATGATTTTTTATTAAATGAAATTTCTGGAGGAATTAGTTCTCTTAATTATGGGATTTCATTAGGTTTTTGGCATTCTACAAAAAATATGCCCCCAACAATTGAGTTATTAAGCCCAGAAGATAATAATGTAACTAATGATAGAACCCCTACTTTTACTTATCATGGAACAGATTCTGAAGGGGATAGTTTAATTTATGATATAAATATTACTGGTGTTGGATTCTCAGCAGATAATAGATATGAAACAGATTATATTGGAGAAAGTTATACACCTTCTCCTGATTTAAGATATTTAGCTGATAATAATGATTATTATGAATGGACTGTCCGAACTTGTGAAAATGAAACAGATGAATTATATTGTAGTGATTGGGCAACACCTAGGAAAATTAATATAACCTCTTTAGTTGTGATTTCTTTAATTGTTGATTCTATTAATTTTGGGGAAATGGCTATTAAAGAATCAAAAAATACAACTACAGATTCTCCAGAACCATTTAAAATGGAAAATCAAGGGAATTGTTATATTAATGTTAGTTTAAATGCAACACAATTATGGGATTCAGTAAATTATGAAGCATCAAATTATTTTCAAGCAAAAATAAGGGAGTACCTTGGAAATGCAACTTGGGCAGAAACAAGCTGGTTCCAATTACCTCCAATAACTGGTTTAATTACAGCAGTAGATAGTTTGAATTATAGTTCTGGAGCAAGTACTTTGAAAACAGATATTTTATTAGAAGTTCCTCCAGAAGAACCTGCAGGAAGTAAATCTTCACAAATAAATTTCAAAGCAAGTTTAGCAGAATATCCTGCACCTGCTTAAATTTATAATTTATAATTAAAATGCAAAATAAAAATATGGGAAATAAAATAAATTCAAATAGAGAAAATAAAACTAAGATAAGTAAGAAATCTAAAGCAATTATTATTCTTCAATTAACCTTTATTTTAGGAATATTCTTTTTTGTTTATTTTTTTGCACCCAAATTAGAATATCCAAAAGATAATGCTATTCTTAATAAAAAAGATATTGGATTTAAATTTAAAAATGCAAATGTTATCCTAGTTGATACTAATAAGGAATTTAGTTCTCCAAAAGAAATTGATCTTGATTCTTTAAACATAACTAATATTTTATTTGAACCAGGAATATATTATTGGAGAGCAATTGGAATTTTAAAGAGCCCTATTAGAAAATTTACAATAAATTCTAATGTTGGTTTAGAGCTTAATGAAGAAAATTCTACTTTAAAGAATATTGGAGATGTTCAACTTAATATTACTAAAAAAAATAGATCGGGTATAACTGGTTTAGTTATCTTGAATATTGATGTAGAATATCCTATTGATTTAGAAGCCAATACTACTTATCATGGAGGACAATATGAAAATTAAGAAAAAATTAATTTTTAATAATGGGAATGTTATTTTTAATTCTTTAATTGTTTTAATATTTTTAATATCTTTAATTGTTTTAACTTCAAATATAAATGCTCTGGGAATAACTCCTGGTAGAACAAGCATGGATTTTTCATCTAATCTTCAAAAAGAAATTAGTTTTTCAGTTATTAATTCAGAAAATAAGAATATGAATATTGCTTTTACAGTGCAAGGAGATTTAGTAAATTATATTGAAATGGATAAAGAAGTTATTGCCTTTAACAAAAATGAAAATTCTAAAGATTTTAAATATAAATTAAATCTTCCAAAAGCTCTTTCTCCAGGATTGCATCAAGCAGAAATTATTGCAACAGAATTACCAGAAGATATAGAAGATATAGGCATGGTTGTTAAAGCAACTGTAAGTGTTGCAACCCAATTATATATTTATGTTCCTTATCCTGGAAAATATATTGATGTAAACTTTGATATTGTTAATAGAGAAAATGAAAATATAATAGATTTTTATCTTCCAATTATTAGTCGAGGAGAAGAAAAAATAGATAAGGTAAGGGGAATAATTGAGATTTATAAAAATAATGAAAAAATAAGAACCTTAGAAACAAATGAAATTTCTATTACCTCTGGTTCAAAAAAAGAATTAAATCTTAATTGGGAACCAGATGTTGCTCCAGGAGAATATTCTGCTTCTGCAAAAGTTATTTATGATGGAGAATCTACAAGGGAGATTCAAAAAGCTTTTAATGTTGGCAATGGGAGTTTAGGAGTTTTAGGAATTAGTGTAAACAATTTTAAATTAGGGGATGTAGCAAAAATAAAAATTTTAGTTCAAAATAAACTTTCAGATGAAATAGAAAAAGCAATAACAAATCTAAAAGTTTATGATTCCCAATTAGAAGAAATTGTAGATTTAAAATCTCAAGATTATACTATTCCTGCAAAATCAAATAAAGAAATGATTTTATACTGGGATACTGAAAAAATTCAAAAAGGACAATATAGCTCTGAATTAAAAATAGATTATAATAATGAATTTGTTTCAAAAAATTTCAAGATAGAAGTTAATGAGGATTCTATGTATTTTAGTGGGATTGGTTTTGTGGTTTCTTCTGGTGATAATAAAAAAATAAGCACAACAAATCTTTTAATTATTGTCATTGTAATTTTAGTTTTGATTAATCTCATTTGGTTTGTTTGGTGGAAAAGGCATAAGAAGAAAGTTTAGAAGTTTTTTTAATCGATAATTTATCTGCGGTTATATTGAGAATTAATTCAAATATTCTAAAAATAAAAAGAAATATGGATATAATAAGATGTTTTAAGGACTTTAGAAGAAAAAATAATTGCTCTTAGCTAATCTATGATCAGAGATACTTGTCCAATAGATAAATTTTAGAAATATAACTAGAAATAAATAATCTTGCTTTTTATTATTTAATTAATAAGTAGTAACATAATAGAAAGGTTTATAAAGTATAGATTTCTAAATAAAATATGGAAAACATTCAATTAGAAGGAAGAACAATTGAACCTTATTGCGGGAGAAATGTAGACACAGCTCCAACACTTTCAACAAGATACAACAAGGGAGAAGGTGTTATTCTTTCAGAAGCTGACATAAGGCTTTTAGGTATTAGAAATTTTAGAAACGCTCCAGAATTGGCTAACAATTACTGGGACACTTCAACATTATCTGCTACAAAAGGGGAAATTATAAAAGTTATTTTACCTTATGAAATAGGAAGTAAAACATTAACAGAATCTGCAAGATTTGGTTTAGGTTTAATTAATCCTAATGAAGAATTAGTTAATTTTGGAGTAAATTTAGATGTTGATGGTAGATGGGAAAAATTAGAAGGAAACGGAGTTTATACTCTTCAAAGAAAAGGATTAATTCTTAATAAAGATTTGACAGAAGCTCAAGCTATGAAACACAAGTTAATTTTAACAAAATTAGGACATCCAGATTATGTTGATGACAAATTTGCAAGGTCTAAAGACGAAGTTGAAGACATTATTGGAAGAACTTTTGAATTAGGAAAAAGTGAACATGATTATAATACCATGATGGGACAATATATGCAAGAGGTTAGTAATCAAGGAATTTTAACGGCGTGGTACGTCAACTGGCTTGGCGGCAGGGCTAGGTCGAGTGCGAGGGCTAGCTTGGGCAGTGACTATGGGCGGTTCGCCTTTGATAGCGTCGGAGACGCTAAGACAAACGCCGAAGGCGTCGACGATAAAGCAAGAGTTCAACTTAAAACATTGGAAAGAATATTAAAACCAGAGCAAATTAATCAACTTGTTGGTGCTTTAGACGAAAGAGACCAATTAAAAGAAAGGCTATTAACAACTGACCAAATTTATTATGTAATCAGCAATTATATTGCACCAACTAACGAAAAGGAAGTTAGGAAAGTTCTTGGAAAATTAATGAGTCAATAAATTTTTATAGAGTTTTTATTATATAATTTTGTCCTAGTGACCGTTTTTACGAAGTAAGCTAGGCTATACGCTTATTTACTATGGGAGCTTGCTCTTATAAAATACAATCACGACACCTAATGTGTGAAGTGATGGTGAAAACAAGAAGTAAATAAGCTAACTTGGGTCGGCGTGGTACGTCAACAGGCTTGACAACAGGGCTAGGTCGAATGCGAGAACTAACTTGGACAATGACAATGGGCAGTTCGCCTTTAATAACTTGGACTTGCTTACTAGGACACTTTTTTATTTTTTGATTTTATACTCGCTAAAACACAAGCAATTTCATCATAGCTAATATTATGATTTTTCAATCTTTTTTTAATTGCTTTCATCCCATCCCCCTTCTTGTGAATTTTACTTGCAATTAGTTTAATCTTTTTATTGGACAAAATTTGGGATACCAAAATTTGCTTATGCTCTATTAAATTTATCAAATGCTTCCAAACTGTCCCCCCCTTTATTTCTCTTTTTTCAGCGAGGTCTTTAATTTTTACTCCCTTGCAAAACATTAAAAGAGTTTTTTGAACTGAAAATTCTAAATCACTTTCATCAACTTTTTTTAGAAAATTCAAATGCTTCTTCTTGTTTCTTATTTGGGTGGACTTATTCACAGGGAAAAGTCTATTAAAATTCTTAACAATATATTTTCTATATTTATAAGTATCACCATTCATAGCATAAGCCAACCAACCTTCTAATTTCTCTACAATCTCTTCTCTGTCCAATAAACCTTCCTTAAACATTATTTTCATTTGATTTAATTTTCTCTCAAAATGTTTCATATTGCTTTTTCTTAAAAGTTTATGGTGATAAAAAATCCTAAACCCTAAAAATTTAATTCCTTTTTCTAATTTTAAGATTTGAGATTTATTGGGATGTAATTCCAAATCTAACTTTTCTTTTAGAAAAATCTTTATTTCGTCTTCCCATTTTTTTAGTTGATCTTTTGAATCATGTAAAATTACAAAATCATCAACGTAACGAATATAATATTTTGCTTTCAATTTGTGTTTTGCAAATTGGTCTAGTTCGTTTAAGTAAACATTGGCAAAGAATTGGGAGGTTAAATTTCCCAAAGGCATCCCCTTTATTTCTTTCCCCCATATTACTTGATTATGAATAATCAACTTAATCAACCACAAGACATCTTTATCATTAATTTTTCTTTTTAATATATTTATAAGAATATTATGATTAATCTCTTCAAAATAATGCTTTATGTCTGCTTTAAAAATAAAACATTTTCTTGTATTATTTCTTGATACTTTTTTTTTGAATTTATCAAACCTTTGAATTGCTTTTAAAGTTCCTTTTCCTATTTGGTTGGCGTGGGAATCATAAATAAAATTTTTTTCAAAATCTGAGACAATAATATTGCATAAAGCGTGATGAACAACCCTATCTCTAAAAGCAGATTTTGATATTTTCCTTGTTTTTGGGTCTCTTATAATAAATGTTTTTAGGGGGTGGGGTTTATAGCTCTGGGCCATTAGTTCTTCTTTTAATTTAAGTAGATTTTTTCTTAGATTTTTTTGGAAGCGTTTTATATATCTTCTTTTAGTTTTACCTTTTTTGGCTTTTTTAAAAGCAAGAGCCAAATTTTTTAAACCACATATTTGAGAATAGAGATTTTTATTTTCTTTTTTTAAGTTATTAATTTCAAAATTCATTGTCTTTAATTTATTATTCGAACATTTCTTTTGGAGTAAAAATAATTAAATTATATACTAAAAAAGGAATTTAATAACCATAATAATAAAATTAAAATAACCTTTTAAATCCCCCAAGAAGGGTTATTATTTCTTTTGATTTTGGCAATTTCCTGGATTATTTTAACTTCATCGATTGTTAAAATATCCTTATTTTTTTTAAATTCTTTAAATTGTTTTTCTGAAATATCAGAATAAAGGTATTCAGAATCTTGCAATTGCTTGTCAAAAAGAATACTTGGTAAAGATATTGCAACTTCTTGATCTTTTATTGCTTCATCAACCTTTTTATTATTTTCTTGGATTGCTTTTATTTTATTTTTAGATATATTTTCTTCATTTATTAAGGGTATTCTAGATTTTAATTTTCCACCAATAATTTGAACTCCAAAAATTGCAGGTTTGCTATTTCTAAAAACATATTGTTTAAGAATTTTTAATTTACAAATAGCTGCCAAACCCAACATTTTTTCTTTTTTAATTTCATTTGCTTTTTCTTTTTGAAATTCTAATAAATCCTCAATTAATTTATAAATAACCTCATTTTTGATAATCTTTACTTTCCCTTTATCCATATTTTTTACTTCTTCATCTTCTTCTGTGTTAAATCCAATTATTGCAGAATTTAAGGGATCTATTTTTAAATTAGTTTTTGCGGAAATTAAATCTCTTTTATTTATGCTTCCAATGCCTGCATAAACTATTTTTATATGCTCTTGCTTTAATAATTTAATTAAAGCTTCTAAACTTCCTAAAGAATCTGCCTTGACAATTATTCCTTCTTTATCTGTATTTATTTTTTCTTGGATTTCTTTTTTAAATTCTTCTTGAATTTCTTTTAAATTATCTTTAAAAACAGTAAAAGGCATCCCTGGGAGAATCCCCTCAGAATCTATTAATTGCATTCTTATTCCATTTGCAGCATGTGTTTCAATAACTGGTCTAAATTTATTTGAAATAGATTCAATTTCTTCTAATACTCTTATTTTTGTAATAATCGGATTATCAAAACTTGCAATTGCGATTTTATCCCCAGATTTTAAAACCCCACTATATAAAATTGCCTCGATATATTTCATTGATTTCTCTTTTTTTATTTCAAGAATTATCCCCCGAGTTTCTTTTTTAAATTTTAAATTTTCATGTAAAAATTTTTGACTTAAACCGCATAGCATCATTAAGATTTCTTTAATACCTTCGCCAGTTTTTCCAGAGCAAGGAATTAAAGCCAATTGTGTTGCAAAATCTGTTATTTCATAGAAAGGTTTAGCATTAAACCCATGATGGTATAAACTCGAAATTATCATTAAAAGTTTTTCATTAAAATCTAATTGGGTATTTTTTAATTGTTCTTGAATATTTTCTTTTAAATTTTCAGATTTTTTTACCCATCCAAAAATATTGTCTATTTTGTTTAATGCAATTATAAAAGGAATTTTATTTAATTTTAATATTTCAATTACTTCTATTGTTTGCGGCATTAATCCTTCATTTATATCTATAACTAAAATTGCTAAGTCTGCTAAAGAACCCCCCCTTTTTCTTAAATGAGAGAATGCTGCATGACCTGGTGTATCAATAAATAAAAAACCTGGAAAATCTAATTTATTCTTTTGAATTTCTGGGCATCTTTTTTTTATATTTTCTAAAGGAACTTTTGTAAATGAAATTTTTTGGGTTATCCCCCCAGCTTCTTTTTCTTGAATACCGGTTTTTCGAATATTATCAAGTATTGAAGTATTATGTATCAAAGTTCTTTCAGCTATAAAATTTTGAGTTTTTGGGACTGTGAAATCATAGACATATTTTTCTTTATTTTTTATTTTTCTTTTTGAAACTATTTTTACATAAGATATTTCCCCTTCTAAAATTGTTTTTATTGCTTCTGAGGTTGAATTTTCTTTTTTAATATTTTTTAAAACTCGAGATAAAAATGCTTCAGTAAGGTTTTGATTTTTAGTATATTTGCTAAAATAAGGAACCTTTTTATTGATTTTTCTAGGAAGATTTAGCTTTTTTAGTTCTTCTTTTGGTATTGGGATTATATCAAAAATTCTACTTGATTGGGCTTTTTTAGATGCAGTTATAATCCTCTCTAATTTTCTTTTTAATCTGAGTTTTATGTTTTTTAAAAATTTATCTAAATACTTTTTATTCGCAATTCTTAAAACATGGAATCCTTTTTTTTCAAAGATTGTTGATAGTATGCCAAAATTTAATAAAAGAATTGCGCATTGTTTGATTAATTGTTTGCTTTTGCTTGTTAATTCAATAGAATTATTTAAATGTGAGACATATCCATCTGTGTCAATTAATCCTGCAAAGAACCCCTTAAAGATTTTTTTGTTGTTCTGTGCTATTTTTGGGATTTCAATAGTTGCTGATTTTTGTTTGTCTGGGAATCCTATTATTTCAGTTAGAAATTTTTTAAATGTTAATCCTCCACGATTTATAATTGTCTGACAGGTGTGATTTTGTTTAACAAAAGAGTCCATGTTAAAGATTTCTTGCAAATATTCTGAATATTTTTCTTGAATTTCTTTGTCATTATTATCTAAAAGTACTTGTGTTTTACTTAGGTATCCATCTCCAGCAATACATCCCAAGATATATCCAAATTTTTCTGGTTCGCCAAAATCTGGGAATTTTATTTGCTTGCTTGTATGCCCAGCCCTTTGTTTGATAGAAGAATTTTTAATTGTATTTATCATACCATATAATTCTGTTTCAGAAATTTTAAAATGTTTTGTTAATTTAAATAAATCTTTAATTCTAATTCTTGCTTTTCTTATAGAGTCTCCTAGATTTCTTATTGATAATTCTTTTTCTGTTTTGGATATTCCTTTTTTGATTATTTTTTCATTAAGTTTTTCAGAATTTAAGTTGAGAAAACATAAAAAAGAAGATTTTTTCATAGCTTCTAATATTATTTTCTTTGGATTTTTTTCTTTTGTCTTTATCTTTTTAGGGATTGCAATATAGTCCCCTATTTCTAAATTTTCAGCCTTGGTTTTTATTTTTCCAAGCATAGAAAATGTAAAGTAGGGATGCTCTGGAGTAGTTTTTAGAATATCCCCATGTGCAGTTTTTATTTCTATTAATTGCTTCTTTTTCCTTTTCCAAATATGAGAGGCTTTCGTTGGTAAGATTAGTGCCCCATTATTGCTAAAAATGGCAAGGTTATTAGTTTTTTGAATTATATCCCCATTTATTTTTTTTGCTTTTGCTTTGTTAAAATGTTTTTCAAATAATTCTTTGGCTGTTATGATGGTCCCATCTCCTAAGGGGATTAATGTATCCCCAGATACGCATTTTCCATGGTCTACATGACCTGCCACAGTTACAATTGGTTGCCGGATTTTATAATTAGTTTTATGATTAGTTGTCATGCATAATTCATGTATAAGTTCCTTAAAAAATTATCTTTTAAGATAATTTGAAACAAAGATTTATATATTATTTTAAATTTTGCATTTTATAAAATGGATGTTAAAATAGAAAATAAAAAATTAAAAAATAAAAGAAAATTACTTTTGATTGGGATGCTAATCATTTTTATTATAGGATTTTTTTTATTTAAAAGTTTACTTCTAACTGGAAATTCAATAAATGGTAATTTGGATTCTATAAATGATTCTACAAATGTAACTTTAATTGTTTTTTATGGAGAGGGTTGCCCACATTGTTCTGAATTATTCGAATATTTAGAAAAACTAAAAGAAGCAGGTTATAATTTAATTATCAGCAGTTATGAAATTAGATTTAATGAACAAAGTAGAAATTTATTTGAAGAACTTTCTAAAATTTATGATCAAGAAATTCAAGGGGTTCCTACAATGTTTATTGGAGAGAAAGTTATTATAGGTTATGCAAAATTTATGCAAAATGAAATTAGGGAAGAAATTGATTATTGTATAGAAAATAATTGTATAAATCCTTTAGATAAATTAAAACTTAATGAAACAAATATCTCTGAAATTTTTCAGAATTCCACTTTAATCGAAGAGGATTTAGATGATAATCTTAAAAAAAATTTGACAATTCCTGCTGTTATTTTCGCAGCAATAGTTGATTCAATAAATCCTTGTGCCTTTGCAGTATTAATTCTTTTGGTAACAACAATTTTAATTTCTAAAAATAGAAAAAAGGCATTATTTGCAGGACTTGCTTTTTCTCTTTCAATATTTATTTCTTATTTTTTAATGGGTTTGGGATTATATTCTGCTATTCAAGCCATTAAAATAACTAGAATTTTTTATTTTATTGTTGCAATTTTCGCAATTATTATTGGATTATTTAATCTTAAAGATTATTTTTGGTATGGAAAATGGTTTATAATGGAAGTCCCATTAAAATGGAGACCTAAATTAAAGAAAATCACAAAAAACATAAGCTCTGTTCCAGGGGCATTTATCATTGGAATCTTAATAAGTTTGTTTTTATTGCCTTGCACTTCTGGGCCTTATATTGTTATCTTAGGATTATTAGCAAATTTAACCACAAAAAATTATGCCATCTTATTATTAGTTTTTTATAATCTTATCTTTATAATTCCAATGTTAATTCTAACTTTTGGATTTTACTTTGGTTTAACAACTACTGAAAGGGTTGAAAATTGGAGAAAATCTAAATTAAGAATTATTCATTTAATTTCAGGGATAATTCTTCTTTGTTTAGGCTTTGTTATGATCTCTTCCTTAATTTTTGGTTGGATTTAATTTTTTAAATTATAGTTTCTTTTTTAAAGAAAATGAGATACAAGAAACTATAAGATTTTTGTTCTCCATTTACTATGCCCAAATTGAACAATTAAATCTACTTTTAGATTTTTTGCTTCTAAAGGAACATCGCAAGCACCAAAACAACTCCCCATCCAAATAAAACAATCACATTTTGTTTTTTGTTCTATCTCATTACAAATCATTTGAGCATATTGTTTTAACCCCTCAGGAAATTGCAATAAAATTCTTTTGAATTTATTATTTTTTATATTATTAATTATCTTTTTTATTTCTAAATCATATATCTCTTCTATTTCGTTAATTGTTTTTTCCATTATCTCCCTTATTTCTTCCTTCAAGCATTTCCTTTATTGTTCTCCCCATTTCCTCTATTATTTCTTTGATTATTTTTGAAATCTTTAGCGTCTATTTCTTTTTCTCTGAATTTTCTCAGATAATGCGCAAATTCTCCAAGAACAAAAAATCCTAAAATAATAATCAAAATTATATATTGTTTGTTGATAATTAAATTAATTATCTTGAAAAGTACTATAAAGATTATTACGAAAAAGATTATTTTAACCAAGATTCTGATAGTTAAAATATTTATATTATTCACTGCCTTAAAGATCTTCTTAAAAAATTCTTCAAATAAAAACTGCATAAATTTTAAAAAAAATCTATCTTTAAATATGTTTGGTTAAGGTCTAATTTTAATTTGATTTTCAATCAATATCCCATTAATATTTCATTAATATTCCCTATAATTTTTTGTGACATAGTATCTTATTGGAAGCACCATACCGATAACAAAACTAACCCACCCAAAAGCTGCAAGAATAATATGCAAAGAATTTTTTAATAATATAGACAAAATTAGAAATCCCGCCCAAAATACAATCCCAGATAAAAATAAGATTGCCCAAGCCATTTTTTCTTTTCTTTTTATAATAAAATAAGAAAAATAAATAATAATCATTCCTAAAGAGATTAATAATATCCCAATAAAATGATTAAACATCTTAAATAAATAAGAAATTTTAGGGCTGTATCTTAAAAAAAACCCCCAGAGTTTAGATATAGAATTGAAATTTATTTTCATATTCAAATTAATAAAGAAATTATAAAATAGACCAATCAAAACCATATAAATTCCATTAAACAAAGTAATCTTTGCTCCTTGCTTTACTTTCCTTATATTCATAGTATATCTAATAAAATTTTATTTAAAAGAATTTGTGGGGAGCAATATATTTGATAGAAATTATTTTTTAAGATTTTTTCTCAAGAATTTTTGAAAGGATATATAAATGAGTATTCTGTTTAAATCTTATGAAACAGAAAAATACTAATTTCAAAGGATATTGGGATTTAATCAAACAAATAATTATTGAATCAGATATTGTCTTAGAAATTCTAGATGCTAGATTTATTGAATTATCAAGGAATAAAGAAGTAGAAAAATTAATAAAAGAAATGGATAGGCCAGTTATTTTTGTAATTAATAAATCTGATTTGGTTTCTAAACAAAGATTAAAGAATCAAATCAAAAAACTAGATAAAGATATAGACTTTGTATTTCTTTCAATTAAAGATAGTAATTCTATGAAAATTTTACTTTATAAAATCAAAAAAACTTTCAAGAAATATGGGAAGCGGGAGATTTCTGACGAACAAGATGAATTTCTAACAAAATATCTGAGAAAAATAAAAGGGGATATTGTTGTTGGAATTTTGGGGTATCCGAATGTTGGAAAATCTTCTATTATTAATGCCTTATGCCATAAGAAAAAAGTAAAAGTCAGTAAAAAGGCAGGAACAACTCATGGAATCCATTGGATAAGAGCAACAGAAGAAATTAAGTTTATTGATAGTCCAGGGGTTATTCCTCTTGAAAAAAAAGAAGAGGTTAAAGACGCTTTAATTAATGCAAGAAATAAGGAAAAATTAAAAGACCCAAGACTTGTTGCTTATGAAATAATTAAATTATTTTTAAAAATTAATCGAAATTTTTTTGAAAGCTTTTACAAGATTAAGATAACAAATACAAATTTAGATAAAATCATAAAAGATATTGCCATTAAAAAAGGATATTTATTGAAACAAGGAAAACCAGATGAAAATAGGGTCTATATGGCAATAATAAAAGATTGGCAAGATAGTAAAATAAGATTATGAAAATTAAAGCAATTGTTTTTGATATTGGGGGGGTTTTAGCTAAAGAAAATTATTCTGAAAAATCTTTGGATGGACATCGTTTAGTTAGTGTTCACAAATATATGGCAAAAAAACTCAAGATAAACATTGATTTTTGGTTTGATTCGATAGATAATCTTTATACAAAGGCAATAGAAGGTGTAATAAGTAGAAAAAAAGCAATTGAAGGAATGGCAAATAATTTAAAAATAAATAAAAATCTTTTGGTAGATTATTTCAAAAAAGCATATAAAAAAAGTTTAAAGGAAAATAAATCTCTTTATAAAATTGCATTTAAATTAAAAGAAAATTATAAAATTGCGATTCTATCTGATCAATGGTACTTGTCCCGAGATGTTTTTGTTAATAAAAAAAACATGAAAAAATTTGATTTAGTAATTATTTCTTGTGATGTTGGAATGAGAAAACCAGATTTACAAATATATCAATTATTAATTAAAAAATTAAGATTAAAACCCTCAGAAATTGTTTTTATAGATAATCGAGAATTTAATTTAAAACCTGCTGAAAAATTAGGCATAAAAACTATTCTTTTTAAAAATAATAGAAAATTGATAAAAGATTTCAAAAAATTTGATATAAAAATGTAATTAGGAGATAGTTAAGTCATAATTAAACTATAATTAAAGTATTTCTAAGGCACAAGTTGGGGGCATAATTAAAAGACCTATAAAATCTCGGGTTGAAACTTATGAGATATAATTAATCCTTAAAAAATATTGTATAAATAATTTAAATTAATATTCATAAAATATAACTAAACCCCCTTGACCATCTCTCATAAAAAATCTATCTCCGAGATTATTCCAAACATTTTGTTTTGATTCATATTTTTTAATTTGATTTGCTTTAAGTTTTTCTAATTTAAAGAAATGATTTGCATTATCTTTTACAAACCATTCACTCAAATCACATTCAAAATTGCAATTATTTTTTATTATAAAAAATTCTTGTTCAAAATCTAATTCTTGAAGTTCAATACATTTTTCACAAACATCATTGGATTCTTTCCATAAAGCTTTCTTATTTTTTCTTGCGTAATCTTCTGCTTTTTTTAATTTTTTTTCGTATCTTAAATTTTCTGTCATAAATGAAGTCCCTAAACCGTTTTCTAAAATTTTTATATTGATTAATTCATTATTATAAAAAACATATCTTAATTTTCTTTGATATTTATCTAAATCTTCAGAATCCCTTATCATTTGAATTGTTTTATTTTCTAATAAATACAAAAAATCCTTGGCTTCTTGATAATATGGTTTATTTTTTTCTGGAGTATTAATTCCTAAGAATCTTATTGTTCCATTATCTGTTTCAATTGTATCTCCATCAATTATCCTTATAACTGAAGCATTTTCAATAAGAAAAGCTTCAGGATTTTTTAAAGATTTTCCAGTTAAATTGGGATAATAAATACTAATTAGGCCTAAAAATAATATTATAAGACAAAAGATGAAAAATCTCTTGAGATTCATAAATTATTAATTGATTTAAACTATATAATTTTAATTATTCCCTGATTAATGGGAAAAAAGAATAAAGGGTTAGAGAAAACTTTAAAAATAAATAAAAACAAGAAAACCCATAAGAAAGCTTATAAGAAAATTTATAAGATTAAGTTTCATTGCCCGGTTAGTGTAGGGGTTAGCACCCAACCCTGTCGCGGTTGTGACCCGGGTTCGAATCCCGGATCGGGCGTAGTTAGGGCGTAGGTGGTTTTTTAAAGGCATTAGACGTGAGTATATTATGAAATTAGACGTCCATGGGCACGAACAAAGATATAAATGCTGGAAAGAATACGTTTTGAAAGAAGGAGAAGACCGGTTGTCTAAAAAAAATTCTGACACTTTATTGGCATTCATTTTTGACATGGAAGTAGGAGTAAATGTTTCTAGGAAGGCAAAGAAAGGCGGAAGGAGTTTCCCGAGGCTGAACAACATAAGACAGAGAATGATTCAGATGATGAGAGTGTTTGAAAAGAATGGATTAAGCGATCTAACAAAATTAACAGAGAAGCAAGTGATGGATTATTTTAATGCATTAAGGACTGGCGAGATTAAAACAGCGAGAGGAGAGGTATATAAATCCGTTCAAGATTATGCAAAAGTTTTCAAGTCTTTCTGGCATTGGTGGATGAAGTCCCAAAGGAAAAAGGGAATAGCTGTAATAGATATTACTGAGGATATAGATACTTCAAAGGACATGAAACCCTCTTTTGTTTATATGACTAAGAAACAACTTTATGACCAATATATTCCTTATTTCGAAGAAGACGAGCAAGTGGTCCTGTTATTCGTTTTTGATAGCTTGATAAGAAGTCCAACCGAACTTCTGAGTTTGGAAGTCGGAGACTTATTTGAAAAGGGAGGAGATACGTGGGTTAACGTTCCTGATGAAATATCCAAAGTAAAGGGAAGATTATTTAATTTAATGTATTGTGGAGAAGATCTAAAAAAATATATTAAGAGAAAAGAACTCAAGCCAAAAGACAAATTGTTTGATTTCTCTCCAGAATATTTCAATAGAAAAATGAAAAAAGTTGCTAAACAGATTTGGGGAGACCAAGTTTCTCATCCAAAAGCTAAAGGAAAATTTTCAGAAATTACTCTATATTCTTTAAGGCATTCTGGGAGTATTCATCTTAGAATATTGGCACAGGAGCACCCGGAAGCCCTCAGTCTAGATACCCTACGAGAAAGAGGAGGATGGAAAGATTTTAAGATGGTGAATTATTATACTGAGTTTATAGGTTTGAGCGGAGAAATAAAGAAGGGAAAACTCCTACTAAAAGAAGATAAAACCAAATTGGAACAAGAAGTCGCTGAATTAAAAGAACAATTTGCTAGATTTCAAAGAGGGGAAATTGTTTATGATACTGAAGAGGAAAAATATATCAAAAACTAAATAATTTATTATCTAATCATATTCCCTCCGGAATATAATCAAAACTATGACCCCTGCAGATAAATGCTATATTAGTAGGAAATAAGTCACTATTTTTTTCAAATATTTTCCATAAAAAATTAAATAAAATATCTTTTTCTTGGACGGTTAATGAATTAATAAATTTATGAAAACTCCAAAATAATTTCATATTCCTATTATATGAATATCCCCCAACTCCATCCCCATAAAATTCAAATATCGCCCTTCTAAGGAAAGGTTTATCGTGATCTGTATAGGATAAAATTCCTATAAAGCCCTCCTTTAATCGAGATAGATTACTTTTTAATCTGGAATTTTTAATTTCTTTTAATTCCATCCTATACATCTCCTTAATTCGTTCTCTTCTATGCTGTCTTTTAAGTTCAATGAGATAATTAGAAATGTTTTCGCCCAACTTGTTAAAATGAACCTTGCTGTTCCTGTGGACTTTTATAATATTTCTTATAATATCTCCAGGCTTTGCTTTTTTCTCCATTAAATCTAAATAATATTTGACCTGCATATCTACTATTTCATTTTCATTAGAATGAGAATCACATTTTATTTTAACGCTCAATGGAACTCCAAGATATTTTCCACAAAGATCTGTAACTTTTATGCCTGTTTTAAAATCCAGAGTTTCTTTCTGGGAATAATCAAAGGTCCTAGTTTTAAGATCCGATTTATTAAATACTTCTTCTGGGAGTCCATATATCGTAGTTTTTCCTTTCGTTGAAATTAAGTTAATAATATCATTAAATGGGAAAGACTGCAACTCTATTATATCTGAATTTTGTCTACCTATCTTAAATGCTTGAGATGAATATTTTGGATTTATTAAATACCTTACTTCATTTTTTTTATTGCCGATCTTAAGAATTAATTCCAAATTTGTCAATGCCCCCAGCCCCCTCCTTACGGTTTCATCATAGGGTCGAGTTTTCCAATGAGTTATATCTTTAAATCTAACTTCTTTTTCTTTTTCCTCTATTTTTCTATCCTCAAACTTCGCACGAATCGATCTTTTTTTAATAATTTCTTCTATTATACCGAGTATCTCTTTGGCATTTTTATTTAACATAAAAGTTTTCATACAAACAAACAAATGTTTGTGGAGTTTAAGAATGTTGCTAGTCTTAATAGAACATGGGTAGAATAATATTTTCAACAAGTTTAACAAAAGAACTATTTGAAAAACTGGAAGAAAAAAGAGGAATGGTTCCTCGCTCAACATATATTGAACATTTAATAAATATTTTTTTGGAGGAGCATGAAGATGGAGCACGAAGAGGCACAAACTTATTTGAACAAAAAAGTTAGACTAGTTCTTTTTAACAAATATAGGTTTACGGGAGAGGTACTAGAGATAACAAATACTACAATTATCATTAATGACAAGCTAAATCAGATAGTCTCAATTGGATTAAAAGATATTGTGACTTGCGAGGTGCTAGATGGATAAACATGGAAGAGCAGTGATAAAAAATGGTAACGATAAAATAGACAAAACCGAAAAGCAAGAAAAAAAGAAACTCGAAGCAGAGTGGATTGTTGCCCAAAGCATTCTTGGGCAATTAATAACCAATGATTTATCCTATAAAGGTTGGTCAAAACATAAAGACAATGGCCTATTAGGAAGTAGGATCAGTTGGGAAACATGGAAAAAATATTATACGGAAAATAAAGAGAGAGTGCTCAATCAACTAGAGGGAACTCAATATAAGGATTTTGATGGAGAAATCAAAGAAATTCGAAAAGAAACCAATAAAATCAAAGAAAAATATTCCGAAAATGACTATATATGGGATGAAAAATTAGTAATAGAAAATAAAGTTTTCCCAATGGATATTTCTGAGAACATATTTTTTTATGGCTTGCTTTTACCTAAAATTGCAGATGAAGTAAATAAAGATGGAGATATTATCGGGGAAAAACAAATCTCATCGCCTTGTTTAATCACGAGTAAGAAAGAACTGATACCCTGGAATATGCAAACAAAAGAAGAATTAAAAATAAATTTTAGCAGTATACCCTTCTTTATTCCAAAAAGATGGAAATTAGAGCATATTAAATGCTTCCTGGATGGTGAAAGTGAAATACATGATTCCAAAAAACTTCTTGAAAAAATAAAATCTCAATATATAAAATATTTAGCAATAAGGAATGATACTTGGTATAATATCCATGCATTATGGGATATGGGTACCTATATTTACCAAGCATTTGAGGCCTATCCATTTCTTGAATTAAGAGGAATTGCGGGAACAGGAAAAACAAAAAGTATGACAGTTAGTTCTTATATTTCTTTTAATGGTGGGCAAATAATGGTTAATCCATCAGAGGCAACGTTATTCAGAGAAAAAGATGAGATCAGGGGCACAAGTTATTTTGACGAAGCAGAAAAATTATGGGTTCTTAATAAATTTACAAAACAATATGAAGGAGATGTAAGAACCGAACTAATTAATGCGAGCTATACAAAAGAGGGAAAAATTCCAAGGCAAGAAAAAATAGGTAATAAATTTTTCACGAAATGGTATTCCCCTTATGGGCCAACACAGCTGGGGTCAATTGCAGGATTACATGGAGCAACTGAAACAAGAGCAATTACAAGAATAACTACAAAATCCTCAAATGAAGATGATAGAGGAGAAAGGGAGCCAACAGAAGATAGAAAATCACTTATTTGGGAGGAAATTAGGGATGAATGTTATAAGTTTGGGTTAACCCATTGGAAAGATGTCCAAGATATATATTTTAATTTTCCAAAAGATACTGGATTAAAAAGAAGAGACTTACAAATATGGAAGCCATTACTATCAATAGCTAAGTTTATCTCAGAAAACTTATTTGAAGAAATTGTTAATTTTGCGAGAGATGCAACTCAAAGAAGAACAGAGGATCTACTACATAAGACGTCTTTTGATTATGAGATATTAGAAGCATTAAAAATATGCATTGAAGAGAATGATAAAAATAAAATTTATGTTAATGACATTAAAATGGTATACTGCAAGAAACAAAACATCCAAAATGGAATTGAGAATAAATATTTGAATAGAAATATATCTTCACATTTAGATAATCTCGGATTTAAAGAGTTGAGAGGCAGAGACAACAAGGGATCTCTTTTTGAAATTAATAAAAAAATCTATAATGAAATAGTTGCGCCAATCTGTCCCACATTATCCATTCCATCTACAAGTTCGTCATTATCTACACAATCTACACTTATCCCGGAGACAGATGTGACGAAAATGGCGATGAGTGATGAAAATGGCGAAACAGAAGTGATAAAGATTGACAAATTTGATTTTTTCAAATCAAAAATTAAAGAGGAATTAGAAAATGAATAAAGATGCCTTCCACGCGATACTCGAATCTGCCCTGCTGAGCTTTGACAGAGTTTCTAAAGAGACGATGATAGAGGAATATGGACTAGACGAGGCACAGGTAAAAGCGGGCATAAAACTATGCGAATATCTAAAATCAATTAAATTGCAGGAGGTAAAAAAATGAAGCAAGGCAGAAGAAGAGATAAGATTCCTCCAAGAGAGATTAGAGAAGCATTTGAACTTTACTTAGATGGAATAACCCAAAAAGAAATAGCTAAGAAGCTAAAAATAAGTGAGATGACAGTTTCTCGTTGGGCCAATAGATATAATTGGAAAGAAAAAAAAGAAAACTATATGAAAGATTGGACAGAGGCAATAGCTAAAGATAAAATTAAAGATAGAAATAAAAGATCGTGGGGAGACATGTTATAACTTTTATAAAAGCTAGCTATTTCGTGTTTAATTAAAAATATTTACTGCGATAATTTGCTAGAAAAAGTTACTTTATAGATAAAAAGAGTATAAGAAACTGAACAAACAGTCTAAAAATGTTCAAAAAGTGTCGAAATAATGTCATAAACTGTTCAAAATTCATTAAAATTCAGGCAAAGAGGGAATATAGCACTGGGAAAATAGAGAAAAAAGACAAAAAATTACAATTATTGCACACCTTTTGTAAATATTTACCGACGACAAGCTTAAATTTGCCTAATGATTTCGGAAAAAACTCAGAAAAATTGTTTATAATAAATTAACATAAAATTATAAAAATGGGAAGATGGGATTATTCAAATAGAGACGTTGTTGAGGAATGTAGAGTTGTAGATATTTCTTTCTTAAAAAAACATAGTTTCCTTAAAAGTTCAAGATATGGCTTACTTAAATGGACCAATTCTTCTGGAAAAGAAAATTCTATTGGCGTCCAAAGCCTAGTTAATGAAGGGCCAATTTCAGTAACATTCACTTATACTATAACAAAACCTTCTGGAGAGAAAGAAGATTTAAATTATAAGACAGAGTTAACGAAAACACCTTGCAACTATGGGGGATTTAGATATTGGTTTAAGTGCGGTGGAATAGTCAATGGAGTTTGTTGCGGGAGGAGGGTTGCAAAATTATACAAGGCTCCTTCGGGAAAATATTTTCTCTGCAGGCATTGTTATAACTTAACTTATGATTTGAGAAAAAAGAACAAGAGTTGGAGTTATAAAATAGATAGAATAGACAAAAAAATAATGAAAATTAATGAAAAATTGGATAGGGGGGGATTACATTCAAAAACTTATGATAAATTATTAAAAAAGAGGGATTATTTGAATTTTTGTCTACAAGGCACTTTCCTTTTAGATATGCGAAATTCCTTATCTAGAAATGAAAAAATCAGCA
>Ga0268278_1000606_pt1 | contig 23879 bp, 24 predicted proteins | sample saktaG_3_FD_190135 | JGI IMG/M metagenome (GOLD analysis project Ga0268278, IMG submission 190135) | Saline water microbial communities from Sakinaw Lake, British Columbia, Canada - sak_2010_1_5_55m | ecosystem: Environmental > Aquatic > Non-marine Saline and Alkaline > Saline ...
AGCCCTAATTCAATCAGTTTGGCAGGAGCAGGGATTCCGGTATCTTGATTCCAGCCCATTAACTCATAGCGTAGTTTGATGGCTTTTTCAAAATCCTTTTTATTAATCGCCCCTTGACCATCTAAGGGTCCACCCTTGAAGTTCTGATAGAACACCTCGGGTAAAGTATCATCTTTGGAAGTAAATCCTTCCCGATAGTTAAATATGCGGGCCATATTAATAGAACGCTCTCCTAATTTCATCAATTCAAACCAGGTAGTTCTCCAGCCTGTAGTCGATTTAATAATTTCTAATAATTCCTCCATAGTTCCTACACTTCGGGGGACATAACCAAAATCACAGACCCCTAAGATATCAAAGACGGTCCAATAGATATCCCATAGTTTAAAGAGGGCTACCTTCTTCTCTCCCATATCAGTAGGAGAAACCGGTTCTAAGATTCCCAGTCCTTTCATCTCTTTTATCCCTACCGAATCTTTATCTTTAAAGAAAGGGTCATGGGCGGCCTTCATATGGTCTGCTCCGTAGTCAGAGAGGGCATATTGGAGACCCACTCCGGTTTTAAGGCGGGGGTCATGCATGGGAATCTCCTGGCCTTTTACCTGGTAGATAAATTTTTCTGCACCTTTGCCAATTTTTTTAGCAGCAAAGCAAGAGCCCTGTGATAAGAGGTCTCCTAGTCCTTCTCGGTGGGCGATCTTTTCTATTATCTCAAGTACTGCTTCTTTATTGCCAAAAGTAAGTTCTATCCCTCCGGTGTCTTCTTTGGTGAGCAGTCCTTCCTGGTAACACTGCATGGCAAAGGCGATGACCATACCGGTAGAGATGGTATCCATGGTGTATCTATTACAAAGTTCATTGGCTTTGGCTATGTGCTTCAGGTCAGATATACCACAGATAGAACCTAAAGAGGCAATGGTTTCATATTCCGGGCCTCCGTAGGCAGGATCAACTTTAAGGTCGGGTTCATTAACTTCTGCTACCCGCTTGCAGCGGATGGGACAGGCAAAACAACCCTCGGTCCTTTTTAGAATGGTCTTATTATAGGTCTCGGCAGTTAAGGATTCTCCTTCCTTGAAATAGCCCGTAGTCCAGTTGTAGGAGGGAAGGCATCCTGCTTCATAAGCAGGACGGACTGTTCCTGGAGTACCTAATTCCCGAAAACCTCGGCTTAGAGGGTTATCCATAACTCTTTTAGTAATCTCCTTGGTTATTTGACTTATTTTTTCTTTATCAAAGAGGTTTATTGGTTTTGTTCCCCTTACGGCTATGGCTTTTAGTTTTTTGGAACCCATCACTGCTCCCAAACCATTTCTGCCATTAAAGTGTTTTAATTCATTTACGATATTGGCAAAACGGACCAGATTCTCTCCGGCCGGGCCGATCTGGGCAATCCTGATTTTATCATCGGCTAACTCTTCTCTGATTGTCTTTTGAGTAGTTCCGGTATCTTTACCCCAGAGGTGAGTGGCATCTTTAATCTCTACTTTTCCATCATTAATGTAAAGATATACGGGGATGGGAGAACTGCCTTTGATAATAATGGCATCAAAGCCGGCTTTCTTTAGTTCGGGTCCCCACCAACCTCCGGCTTCGGCTTCTCCTTGAGCTCCGGTTAAGGGAGATTTGGCACAGACAGTGTAACGGGGTATGGCCGGGGCAGGAGTAGCGGTGATTACACTGGGAGCGAAAATGAGAAGATTATCGGGAGATAGGGGGTCGGTTTTAGGTTTCATTTCTTTTAACATATAGTATAAGGCTAAAGCTCTACCTCCCATGTAAGTACGGTAAAAGTTCTCGGGAGGATGTTCTATCCAGTGTTTTCTTGAACTTAAATCTATATGAAGGATGTTTCCAGAATAGCCAAAAGGCATAATTTTCTCTCCTCCCTTTCTAATATATCATAGCAAAAAACCTATAATAAGTTGAGTGGTAATCTGTAAAGATTCAACTTACTTTCCGCAATAATTTTTCCAACTCTATATCAGAGAATATCTCGAACAGACCCAAGAAATATTTCTTTATAACTATATTCCCCCATTTTCGAATAACATTTCATTAACGACTAATGAAATGGGTCCAATATAATTTATCCTATCTTTAAATTTAGATACTAATATGTTTTTTTTATTGTATGCATTGTTGTAGTGGTTGCAGCGAACTATAAATTTATTCACAATCATTTGCTCCTCAAATCCTCTCCCATACAGAATAATCTTATTCGGTGCTAATATTGAAAGAAGATTAGCAACGGTTAAACAAAAAATATCCAATACTTTATCAACTATTTCAATAACTCCAGGATCATTATATGTCATAAAATTTATAATATTATCTTCACTTATGCCTTCCAAATCTCCATTACAACTTTCGTAAACGCCAGGTGTCTTCTCTCTGGAAAATTTTTCTTTCATCATTTTCACTAAATTATCAAAGGATATTACAGTTTCTAAACAACCTCTTTTCCCGCATTTACATTGCTTCCCATCAGGTTCAACTATGCAATGTCCAACTTCAGCCGCTTTAAAACTTTCACCTTCATATAATTTTCCATTAATAACCACATCAGACCCTACACCAGGTCCCCATTTTAAGGCGATAAAGTTTTCAACTTCTCTGCCCAAACCATAAAGTATTTGTGCAATCACAAACGCCTTAACATTGTTTTCAATCACTACTTTATATCCCAATTTTTGTTCAAAATAATCTCGTACCTTTATCTCTAGTTCCCATATACCATATGCTTTTTTACTAATACCCTTCTTTTTGTCAACTGGTCCGACTACAGTAATGCCCACACCCAATATTTTCTCTTTTGGTATATTTGCCTGTTGAATTATATTGTTACAATGAGACGCAACAACGTCTAAAAAATCGTTTGGCTTGCCTCCAGATATGGTTTTTATCTTTTTACATATAACAATTTCCCCTTTTAGATCGCTTATAGAAATATAGGTAAAATCAGGCTCTATATTTATTCCTAAAACATGTTTATACTTATAGTTAATTTCTATAAGTATTTTTTTCCGACCTGCTCTTTTTTTCTCTTTCATTTCACCTTTCTCAATGATGATCCCTTTCTCTATCATATTGCTACATATATTTGTGACCGTTGCCCGAGTAAGAGAAAGGGTATCAGCAACATCTATTCTGGACATCACTTCATTATTATTAAGTAATCTCAAAAATTTAGACCTGTTTTTTGATTTTACATATTCCATATTTAAACCATTTCTACCCATGTTATCCTCTTTCATCTTTTCATTAATAATTCTTTATTCAGGTCTATTATAAATATTATTTTCTATCTCAGATATTTTTATAATAGCCTTTTTTAAATTCTCCTGTCTCCAATCTTCCAATCCTTGCGTGAATTCAGTCGTTAAAAATTCTTCCACCATCTCGCAAGCCATTTCAGGAGCAACTATCCAACCACCCATTGTCATAATATTGGCATTGTTTATGGCTCTACATTTCTTTGCACTATAAACATTTTCTACCGCAACAGCATATACACCTTTATATTTATTTGCAACAATTGCCATACCAGCTCCTGTTCCACAAATAAGAATACCCCTTTCGTATTCTTTATTTTGAATTTTAAGTGCGACCTTAGAAGCAACATTAAAAAATGGAATGCCTTCTTCTAATTTCTGTGTACCTAAATCATCAAAATTATATCTTTTTTTAATGAGATATTTTTTTATATTTTCTTTTAAATAAAATCCGGATATATCTGAACCTATTACTAATTTCATTATATATTCACCTCGTATTATAATCTTATTTTGCGCTTATTGCTTCTAATGTTTTTTCAACTATATCATCTGCCGATAACCTATATTTCTTGAGAAGATAATCAAATTTTCCCACTTCACCAAAGCAATCATGAACACCAATATATTTAAATGGTGCACACAAATACTCTTCCGTCATCACCTCAGCGACTGCAGATCTCAAACCTCCAATAATACTGTGGTTTTCACATGTTACTACTGCTTTAGTTTTTTTAATCGATGAAACAATAGTCTCTTTGTCTATCGGTTTTATCGTATGTACGTTTATAAGTTCAGTGTCGATCCCTCTTTTGTTTAATATTTCTACTGCTTTAATCGATTCACTCACAGTGATACCTGTCGCAAAAATGCTTACATCATTTCCTTCCTTAAGTACATCAGCTTTAAACAGATTAAATTTATAATTGTCATTAAAAACTTGGGGAGTTGTTTTTCTAAATAATCTTATGTATATCATACCTTTATAATCTACTATTTGTGGCAGAGCTTTCACTAATTGGATAACATCAACAGGCTCAAATATTACGGTACCAGGTATATTTCTGATAATTCCAACATCCTCAAAGCTCATATGTGTTCCACCATTTAGTTCCGCTGATATTCCAGGATCAAGTCCTATGATCTTAACATTGCTTCCAGCATATGATATTGAAATAGCTATCTGGTCTGCAATTCTTCTTGTCGCAAATGAGGTGAAAGAGCTAATAAATGGTATAAAACCATATGATGATAATCCGGCAGCAACAGATGCCATATTCTGTTCGGCAACACCAACATCCAAAGCTCTTTCCGGAAATTTTTCCCTTAGCTTTAAAGTACCCCCTGCTTTGCCTAAATCAGCATCAACAAAAACTATCCTTTCATCTTTTTCCATTATTTTTTCAATCTCTGAAACAAGAGCTACTCTCATTTCCACATTTGTGTTATACATTACAAATTACCTCATCCTACTTCAATTCTTTTAATGCTTTTTGGATTTGTTCCGGCCTAATTTGCATGTTATGATTTCCAGCCCCAGCTTGTTCAGCAAAATAAGCACCCTTACCTTTGATTGTATTCAAGATAATCATTGTAGGACAACCTTTACATTTTTTAGCGGATAAAATAGCATTATCAATTTCTTGTACGTTATGTCCATCTTCTACATTCATTACATTCCAGCCAAAAGCTTTCCATTTATCAACAATTGGCTCTAACGAATTAATTTCATCCGTAGTTCCGTCGATCTGCATTTTGTTATAATCTGTAAATCCTATAAGATTGTCTAATTTTTTATGTGCTGCATACATAGCAGCTTCCCAAATCTGTCCTTCCTGGCTTTCGCCATCACCTATCAGTGTATATATAGTGGCATTATCTTTTTTAATTTTGGACCCTATTGCAACACCAACCGCACATGAAAAGCCTTGCCCCAATGAACCTGTGGTCATATCAATTCCAGGTGTTCTTTTCATATCACAATGACTAGGAAAATTTGTATTTGGTTTATTCAGTGTATATAGAAGTTTCTTATCGAAATACCCTTTGTCTGCTAAAATAGAATACATCGTAGGTCCTGCATGTCCTTTCGAAAGGATAAACCGGTCTCTACCTTCCATTTTAGGATTATTAACATCAATATTCATGTGATTATAATATAGAACAACAAGAACCTCCACTATTGATAGGCATCCACCTATATGCCCAACTCCTAAATGCCCTATAGCATCTATAGTCAAATACCTTATCATTTTACACTTCATATTTAACTCTTTAACTCTTTTTTGTTCTAACAATATCTTTTACCTCACCGGAAGCATAATCTTTAATATAAGAATAATTATTTCTATTAATCTAATTTTCATCTATTTTATATTTTGTGGATTTAACGCAGTAGCTATTGTTTTTATAATATTTAAAGATAGATTTTTTATGCAAAAATAAGCTAAATATTTTTAAAAAAGTAGCAATTCTTTTATACTTCAATAAAGTTCAATTTTTAATTGATGAAAACACAAAATATTATCGTAGATAAAATGAATCAAAAAAACAATAATTTTTTTATTACCATCATCAATTACATTTATTGATTAATTTAAATAACTAACCAATTAATTTTACAATAACATCCATATTCTTATTTGTCAACCAATTGGTGTCATTTGTGTAATTAATCTGTGATATTGTCACCTTGAAATTAATCAGTAATAATGTCACTATGGAAAAGGTGAGATATCTAATGACCAAAAAAGAATTAGTAAGAGTACATGTCATCAATGAAAATAAAGGGGTCAGGTCTCAACATTTGACATTCATACTTCCTTTAAAACTGTTATCACCCTTTGCATGACCTCTTTTATTTCATGATTAACTTCACTTTTTTGTTCAAATCTTTTTGCAGCCTGGGAAACGGCTGAATAATCCATCTTAAAAAGTTCACCTATTTCAGATAAGGAAAGTAGGGTGAATCGCTTAATGAGGTAGATTGCCAAAGAGCGATTCAGGTTCCCTCTTTTTTTATCAAAGATTATACTTCTTTCAATATGTAATGCTTGAGTCATTTTGGTAATAATCGTATCCACATCATATTTAGACAGAAAGCGGGTAGAAGGAATTTCTCTTCTTCGACCTAGATGTTCTATCTTTTCTTTTACCCTTTCAATAAAGGTTTCACTGCCAAGAGCGATATGGCGATAGGATTCTCTAAGCGGGTTTTTTATATCCTGATTTTCGCTAACATACTCTCGATATTTGCTCATTGCTTTAAAAGTATCATGGTCTATAGATTTTAGTATAAAGGAAGGATCGGAAATATCAGATTTTCTTAAATTTAAGTAATCCAAATAGCTACTCCAGGGATAATCTTCTAATTGTTTTATGATTCCGGCACGTAAGGGATTTAGATGAATATAAGCTGAGAGAGCAAGCGCATAATTGTCGGCATCAACCAGAATAGATTTAAACCGACCTTAAAAAAGAGGACCGATGATTTGATGTTTATTACGAAACCAATTGGTATATATATTCTCCGAGATAATTGATGCCTTGAGATAGGTTGGATTTATTCGTTTTAATAAAGAGATGATAATGATTATCCATGAGGCAATAAGCGTAACAAATCATCGAATATTTGATGAGCATTTCTTTTAATCTTTTTAAAAATATCTCTTTATCTCGAGAGGAATAGAATATATCCTCTCTCCGATTGCCCCTGGCGGTAATATGATAAAAAGCATTTTCAAAAGATAATCGTAAAGGTCTAGTCATAATAAAATGTTAGCACTTAGATAGAGTTACGTCAAATGTTGAGACCTGACCACTTTCTCTCTATTTTCAATTTTTTCGTTCCGCTTTTAGCGGAACTCCAATTATCTCTAACCTTTCGGTTTCGCCGATGAATGGTGGTGCACTATTTTCCACTTTCCTTGATCATCCTTTTTCCAAATAAATGAAAATCTGGCCTCAACTACTTGTCTATCATCTCCTGGGCCGACTTCAAAATTGTACATCCCGGAATGCAAATAACAATCAGTGCCAAGAGTTTGAACTTCTTCCTGGATAATTTTACCCATAGGATTTTTTATCAGGAAGTGTTCAAAATATTCTTTCGCACCATATTGCCCCTTCTTGAATTCCCCTGAAGTCGTAGGTAAAAAAGTGGCATCTGTAATATAAAGTGCCGCTACTTCTTTAGGGTTTCGGCTTTGTAGAGCATTATTCCATGTACCAAAATTTCTACTGGCAATTTCTTGCATTGTTTCAGTACTCTCTTGTGGTGGAGTAGCATTCTCAAATTTTTCTAACATCGTTTCCCCCGAATTAATAATTAATAATATATAAATTTTATCACAAGTTATATCGACTCCGCCACAATAAATTAGCGAAATCATCACTCAACCACAATCGGCTTTCTATTATGAACTATAATCCGTTATTAGATTATGTCAGATACGGTTTTTTGTCACACTTTAATCCTCGATACGATACCTCGATTAAAAGCTAAAATTTCAGCTATCTTCCTGAAAGAACCGTTCCCTGTCACATTTTTTAAAGAGCTAAAATCGCTTTTGTTCAGCAATATCTTTTGCAGTTACATTGGGATGATAATATCTTCCATCTTTGTGCGTGTAGTTTTTGACTAAAATTGATTGCTCAGGACAAAAATTAAAACAAGCATAGCAGTAATAACATTTAATGTCTTTTTGCCACAAAGGTTTACCGTTGTTCATTTTTATTTTTCCAGATAAACAAACTTTTCCGCACAGGTTACATCCCGTACAGGTTGAATCGGTGTAAAAATTATTTTTAGGATGGGTGTATTCAGAGGCCCATTCAACAGGAAGCTGTAGTGCTCGATCGATATATTTCATAAAAAAATTAGATGGATTTGGATTATCCTTCCCTATATTTTTTCCTTTACTTATAATAACTTTATGTATGATATCAAGTTTATTTTGAACTTCATAGTCTAAAGCTGAAATTGTTTCTTTGGTTATTCGAGAAGCCCAATCTTGAGCAATCATAAAAGATGGCATTACGCCCTTCGGTGAATTCCCCATCATTTTAAGGGTAAAATAAGAATCAATATTTTTACCTCTTCTTTTCAATAGTTTTTCAAGGTATATATAGACTTTTCCCGGATAACCACAATTGGTTGTTACAGAAAAAATATATTGAGTTGGCTTTAAATTAATTTTCTTTAAAAATCTCCTTACCGGATCAGGGGTTGAAGTGAGATAAACAGGAAACACAAAACCGATCATTTCTCCTTTTGTTTCTATAATATCCTCGTTTAAAAGGCTGACCATTGGTATAAGTTTACTTTCCGGAATTCTTTTTTGAAGTTCTCTTGCCACATGCAACGAATTACCTGTCCCCGAAAAGTAATAGATTTCTACTTTACTCATAGTAAATGCCCTCCTAAATTTTTATCCATAGCAAAAAAATCCACCTGCATAGTTTATAGCATTCTTTAGGTCAGGTCGCTAAATTTGACATTTTAGACTTCTATGTCGAATGTGGAGACTTAACCTCTTTCTTTCCCTTATGAAAATAGCTATAGATTCATATTTACTTCAATATTATGTAAATTTGCGAAACCTGATCCCAGCTCCCTTTCAATAGTTAATACTCTCAGTAGGGTTGTCAAACAAAGAACCGTCCCCTTGTTTGCTTGTAAAGACCTCCTATTACATTAATAAAAAGGTGTTTAAATTAGTAACGGACTATTGTCTTACTTACCATTTAATTGTTTACTGTTTTTTATTGTTTTTCATCCTCATCTTTAACCTCTTCTAACTTATCGCCACAATCCGGACAAATATCCGGTTGAGCCCATCTGTTCCATATTTTTCCACATTTCTGGCATTTTTGCTTTGCCATCTTAATCTCCTTTTTTTATCTTTAATAACCTTTCCCTAATTCCCGGTAGTATTTTTTAATTGCTGTATATCTTCAATCCTTCCGGATTTAGTCCACTCTTTTATTATTTCTCTTCTTTTTTCCCCTAGAACAGCCCAAAAGTTACCGGACTATTGTCTTGGTACGCCTTCCCTGTTTAAGAAAATGGGATGTGTCCCTATTATATATAATATAATTATATATATCCATATATAAACAATTATTTGCTAAACTAATAAAATTAGTTTATGCTAAACATAATATTTTAGCAAGAGCACTCATTGGAACGCAGCAATCAAAACCCAATAATCACGTAAAGGAGAAAGACAATGAAAACAATTAACCACCGACGGTTATTTCTCAGCGCGGTATTAGTTTGTGTCCTGGCACTAAGCCTGTTTACCGGCATAGAGGCCATCTCCCAGACCAAGCTCGGTACGATTCCTGAGTTCCGTCCTGAACTCGAATTGGGTGCACTGCAGGGTTATTTGGATCCCAAGGCGCTACCGAACAGCCTCGCCCTGGTTCCTCCGCCTCCTGCTCCTGGCTCGGCCGCATACGCTCTTGATGTTGAGGTCGCCCAAAACACATTCGCTTTGCGTAGCACGCCGCGCTTTGTGTTAGCCGCTTCCGACTTCGAACTGAAACTGCCGCACGTTGTGGATGTTTTTTCCTGTGCACTCAACGTCCAGATCACAAATGATAACGCCCCATATTTATATAACTTGTTATGTCGCTCCTTCACCGATATAGCTATGTCAACTTACGCTGCAAAGACCTACTACAAACGTAAGCGTCCATTTCAAGAAAATGGTGAGCCTATTGCCGTTCCTGAAGCAAAATCCTTCTTGGAGAATGATCCATCTTATCCATCGGGACACAATGCCATTGGTTGGGGGTTTGCCCTCATCCTGACCGAAATTGATCCTGAACATGCCGACCAGATACTCGACCGGGGCAGGGCTTTTGGCGAGAGCCGCATCGTATGTAACCATCATTGGTATAGTGATACTATTTGGGGTCGTTTTATGGGCGCAGCCACCGTGTCAAGGTTGCACGCAGATCCCACTTTCCTCGCAGATATGGAGGCTGCCAAAGCCGAATTCGCAGCAATTCGCGATAATGGCCTTCCACCATCATGCAATTGCAAGACGGAAACTGATGCGCTGGACTTGGGGTTTCAAGCCAGTAGCGATGACCGCTATTGACATCTTACTCGATCCCGGTCATACGGTGCTCGATGTTGCAAAAGTTTATAGGCCAAAGTTATCCTAAAGAAATGATGGCAAAGAAAATTAACCAGTTTACATTCAAGTCAGAATCCGTAAGCATTTATCAGCTTGGTGTTTGAAACAAGGGGACGGTTCTTTGGAAACAGAGGGACGGTTCTTTGTTTCAAACTACAAAAATAACATTTAGTATAAATCCTGTCGATCCAACTAATGTCATGAATGAGTTTCCATCCACTTCTTTTAAATATTTTTAGAATTCATTTTTCATAATCCGCACCATCTACAAATATCTTAATTAGCTTATACTTCTATTATGATATGATATATTTTACTTTTCTTATCCCAATTACTCACCCGGCATAATCATCATCCTGATAAAGGTTTGTTTTGCTAAGGGTAATCGGGGATTGTCAAACAAAGAACCGTCCCCTTGTTTTTGGGGGGTCTCAACATTTGACATAAGCCAATCTTATGCTAAAGAGTTAGTAAGCTTATGTCAAATATGAAGACTCCTTACACTTTACTCAACCGTCATATTAATATCCAGGAAAGCTAAAACAATCTTGGTAAATTCGACGGGAGCTTCACACATCAAAACATGTGTTGCATTCTTAAATTGAACCAGCCATGCTCCCGGAACTGTCGAAGCTAACGTTTTTGAACTTTCTATCCCCACCGTGGTATCCGAAGTTCCGACTATGAACATAACATCATTGGTAACGGAAGACATTTTGTCCAGGGGAGTCCTCCAAAGGGTGGTAGCTTCAATTTGTCGCGATACGATTGGATCATCAATTACTACCTCTTTCAAAGCTTTAACAACATCGCTTCCATCTGTAGAGGATGCATAGACAATTGCTTTATTGAGTCGCTGCGAATATTCCAGTAATAATACTTGGGTGATAGTGCTACCCATGGAAAACCCAAGCACATTAGTCTTTTTTACTTTGAGGATGTCAAGAAGGCTAACGACATCAACCGCAAATAATTCACTGGTAAAAGTTACGTCATTGGCTGTGGTATATCCCATGCCCCGGTTGTCCAGTAGAATTAATTGATATTTCTTTGATAACGCTTCGATGACCTCTTTAGGCCAATCCTCCATTGTTCCGCCCAATCCCATGATCATCACGAGTGGCTCACCTGAGCCAATTAATTTGTAACCTATTTTTATTCCATTCGCCTGGACTTGGTAGATAACATTGCCTTGATCATCCGAGCCAATGGCTTCGCCTGATGGTTGTATGGGTTGAGCCATCACACCGGAGACGCCAACAGACAGTACAATAAGCAGAAAAACAAATAGGTAGGTAATTTTTTTCATATACATTTTTATTCCTTTCTTTTTTTTTAATTTTTTATTCTCATATAAAGCCTCAGAAATCATAAAGTTTTGGAGGTCTTGTGAATTCAAGTCTTGCAATATCACTTTTCCTCTTTCCCTTTAATTTTTTCTAGGACTTAGCTTTCCCTTTTACGAGGTCTTCCTTTAAGGAAAGACAAGGGGACGTTTCGTTTGTCACATTTTAACAGCTCTCCCTATAATACTTCTTCCCATCCCCCTGCTTAGCTCTCTGATGCTCACGCCAGTTTCCTGGTACATATCTTTAATTAACTTAGCTCTATCGGCTAAAGGCATTTTATGTGACAAACGAAACGTCCCCTTGTCTCATCTTAATTTTAAACGCTTTTGTCTATTCAAACTTAAATTCTTTTTCTTTAAATAATTTAAGACAAATATCTACCACTTCCGGATCATAGAGGACGCCTCTATTTTTAGAGATTTCCTCCAAGGCTGCATTTATTCCTAGAGATGGTCTATAAGGTCGATGAGAAGACATCGCCTCTACTACATCAGCTACACAGATTATTCTGGCTTCCAGGAGAATTTTATCCCCTTTCAAATTATTGGGATATCCTGAACCATCAATCTTTTCATGATGTTGAAGGACAATGTTTGCTACGGGATAGGAAAAATCTATCGCTTTTAAGATATCATATCCTATTTGGGAATGTCCTTTTATTAGATTGAATTCTATATCAGATAATGTGGCGGGCTTGCTTAGTATTTCAGTAGGTACGCTTATCTTTCCGATGTCATGGATTAAAGAGGCTATCCTTATCCCTTCAATCTTATCCGGAGAAAAGTTTAGCTCTTTAGATATAGCTGTGGTTAATTGAGAAACCCTCTGCTGGTGACCGGCAGTATAAGGGTCTTTAACCTCTATTATCTTGGACATGGTTTCGATGGCTGCATCCAAGGCATTTTTTAGTCTTTCCTCTGCCTGTTTGCGCTCTGTAATATCCTGATAAAAAGCAATAACTCCTCTATGTTGTCCTTCTGTTATGACCGGGGCGACTGATATGATTACTGATATTAAAGAATTATTCTTCTTTTTTCTAATGGTTTCAAACGCAACGACTTTACCCTCTAAAGCTAACCTGGTTAATCTTTCGCTTTCTTTTACCGTATTATTTTGAGGAAAAATCATACCTTCGTTGATATTTTTACCTTTAATTTCCTCTAAAGTATATCCAAACAGTTCGGTAAAGCGAGGATTTATGTTTAAAATTACACCTTTTTCATCGTGGTATACCGCTGCTTCCGGACTACTGAGGAATAAGTTAGAAAACTCCTGTTGGCTTGTCTTAAGTGCTTCTTCAGTACGTTTCCTCTCGATGGCCGTTGCCACCTGAGAAGAGACAAATTCTAAAAGTGTAGTATCTTTTTCGGAATAGAGCTTAGGATTGGTGTAGCTTTGCACAGCCATAGCACCTATTACCTTATCTTCTACCTTTAAAGGGACTCCAAACCAGAAAATATCTTTGGTAATAACACCGGGATTTAATAATTCCCCGCTATCATTCAATTCTTTGATTTTATCATAATTTAAAAGTAACGGACGTTTATTCCTAATAACATAACAGGTCAAGCTTTTATACTCTAAGCTTTGTGGTTCGAATTCATCCCCCATTTCATCTATATGGTAAGGAAAATATATTTTGCCTTTTTTCTCGTCTAATAAGGCAATATAGAAATTAGTGGTATCAATGATATTACCTAATTCTTTATGGATAGTTTTGTAAAGCTGATTAAGAGTAATGAGGGAATTAGCGGCTTTAGAAATATTATAGAGGGCTTGCTGAAGTTGTTCATTTTGTTTGCGCTTGGTAATATCATGATATAAAGCAATGACACCGGTAACTTTATCTTTGATTTTTACAAAGGAAGTAGAAATACGTACTGGGATAAGATTTCCGTCTTTCTTTTGTCTAACAGTCTCAAAATTAGATAAATCCTCATTTAAGTTTTTACGGGTTAAATCTTTCCCCTCTTTCATCTTGTCTTTGGGATAAAGGCCGATTTTATCGATACTCTTACCCAGTACGTCTTCTCTGGTATAACCAAAAAGCTGAGTAAAAGCAGGATTGATATCAAGAATAATACCCTTTGTATCCTGATAGAAAGCAGCATCCGGAATATTTTTAAATATCCCGGCAAATTTTTCTTCACTCTGCCGTAGTTCTTCTTCTGCTTTTTTACGTTCAGTAATGTCCTGATATAAAGTTACAAGACCCTTTAACTTGTTATTAACCTTAACCGGGGCAGATGAAATAAATACTGAAAACTCACTTCCGTCTTTTCTTTTTCTTATTGTTTCATAATTTACAAAACCCTTTAGAGCTTTTTTGGTTAAGTTTTTTCCTTCATCTATCATTTTCTGAGAATGAATCATGCCATTATCAACATTTCTTCCTTTAATCTCTTCTAAAGTATATCCGAATAATTTAGTAAATTGAGCATTTATATCTAATATTTTACTCTTCTTATCAACATGGACTAAAGCTTCCGGACTACTTTTAAATAAACTGGCAAATTCCTGCTGACTTTTGTATAAGGCTTCCTCTGCTTGTTTACGCTCGGTGATGTCCTTGAAGATATTTGCAAAATATCCTTTTTCAGGACAAAATGAGGTAATTTCATACCATTTTTTAAATCCAAAATAATAATCTATAAAATATTTTGCTTTCCCTGTTTGGGCAACTTTAGCATATCTTTCTATAAATGGAGTATCACCATTATATACCTCTGTAGCTTTTTTCCCTTCTATGTCTTTTCTATCCCAGGATAGAATTTTTTCAGCAGCTTTATTTACTTTTAAAAGAATATAATCGACCGGGTGACCATTTTTATCAGTAATTAATCTATGTAATATTAATCCATCCATCATATTTTCAAATAGTTTTTGTTGTATTTTTTCTGATTCTTTCAGTATTTTCCCTGCTTCTTTGTTATTGATAATATCTTTGAATACGCCTTTTTCCCGCTCTTCCCGTAAAAGCTTTAATTCTTTTATTAATTCTGCCTTTGTCTTATTTCCATTTTTCATCTTGTTCCTCCTATTAATCTCATAGGATAAATAAGCACATAAATAGTGTGCTATTATTTAAATCTTATAAATTTTTAAACATTCTCCTTTATTTCTTTCTCCTAATCGCTCCTTCTTTTATATATTTCTCTTCAGGTTCACATCTTCCTGTCCACACTGAAAGACTATCATCGGAGGGATTTTTAAATTCTACCAGAATAATTTTTCTAACTTTATCACAGATATGGCAATACATCTCCCCATAAAGACCTTTAATTCCTAGTATTTCTGCTTCCCTTGATCTTGGAGCGGGATGGCCATAATCTTTTAATTTCCCTTCACGGTCTCGGTAAAATTCCCAGGGACCGGAAGTATGGAAAGTATAACCACATTTATCACATTCGTGAATATAACTAGCACCCATTACAACCTCTCTTCTTTATTTACTAAAATGGGGCATACCCTATCACTTTAATCTTCTCTCTTGCTTTTTGACAAGCGGACTGATTTTACTGTTTCAATCTCTACCAACTTTTTTATCTCATCTAAGATAATCGCATCCCATTTTTCCTCTTTAATCACCTTTTTCAATTCAGCAATATCAAGGGCTGATACTTCTTCTAGTTTATTTTATTTTAATCTAACCAATCAAAAATATTCGGAAGCTCGTCCCAAAATTGCTCAAAGGGTGGCAATGCTTGCAGTTGATGTCCGAGCATGTTTTCCCATTCACTGATGAGTTCGCCTTTTGTTGACGCATTCTGAATAGACTCTAACGTTGGCGTAGAAACCTTTTTAAGTTTACATTTCTTTTCCAGTACAGATTTTATTAATTTTGGTTTGCCTTGGAAATCTCGACGTCTAAAAAGAAGTACAATATCATATAAATCTCGTGGGCGACCACGTTCTCCCATAGCGCGTAATTTTTCAGCAAAAATTTCTTCAAAAGCATAACATCTTACCAGAGCTGGAGTAGGCAAAGAATCGCTATATGGATGGGATATATCCCGCAGTATCGTCGGACGGACTATTTTCTCTGCGCCACTTATATCTAGCTTAATTCTAGCCGGAGTCCTAGCTTTGCGAGGACCTCGATAATAAATACTTCCTTCGGTGTAAAGATATCTATCCGCATATTTAAATATAGAAGGTTTAACAGAAAAATTAATACCGGATTCATCGTAAACGCGTTCAAGAACACGTTTAATAAGAGGTTCTATGTCTTCGGGTTTATAGAATCCACCTGGCATAACTGTAAAATCTAAATCTTCTGAAAAACGCCATGTTTCAATATAACATTTTTTTAAGGAGGTCCCGCCTTTAAAAGCCCAGTGAGCACTCAATTCGGGATCGGATCCAATCCCCCACAAGACCCAGCCAATAACGTAATCTTTTTCAATGATGCTTTCCCGTAAGCCCCACTCAGTAACAAGATTTTTTATTTCTGGGTGTATAATCATTTTACAACCTCAGCGTTTACTCGTAAATTCCATCTTCGCTTAAACGAACCTTTGGTTTTTATTGCTGGGTCAAGAATTGAATAGCCAGAGCTAATATTTTTATGACATTCATTTATAAGGTCCGGTACATTAATATCTGAAATTTCGAGTATATAACCGAGACGTTTATATACTGTGCGGTTCTTATTTTCCTTTATATAATTTAACAACTCTATATTATTGCGATATTCAGAATTAAAATAATTCCTTACAATATCAGATACATGACGAATACCTGCACCAACAGCAGGATCATCTAGAACATCAACTATCGTCTGAGAAGGATCAGAAACCCGCACTTTTACATTTTCAATCCATATACTTTTAGTATGCCTAATCTTCTTTGCGCGAACTAATTTTAGAATAAATTCTGTCCCCTGAATAGTTATATTCTTTTTTCTGAATATGCGGGCTGTAAAAACAAATATGCTACTAAAAATCTGATCTGTAAATTCCCAATGTTCAGCTGCGCTCCAACCACCAATATTACATGGAGCAAAAATTCTATTAGCCACGATCCAAGGATTCTCTTTATATTCCTGAGGACTTACTGTCCCCAGCGGTACTGAAATATATATTCCCTGTTTTACTCTGGAAAGCCATCCTCTACGGGCAAAATATCCTAAATATAAACGTGTATCCTTAACGGATAACCCTATAATCTTTGAGGCATCTTTAATCGAAAATAGAGTATTCCCGAAACGATTAAGTAAATCTAGCAATCTTCTATTTTTCTCATTAATACCCAGTTTCTTTTCCATTGATACATCCTATACGCCTTAATATAAATCTTATGTACAATTCAACACATACAATATACCATGAAGAATGTTTTGTCAAGGCTCTTTTGGGTTTTGATATATTATATATGCTGAATAGTTAATCTGATGAGCAACTCTGCAGATATAGAATGAAGATTTGAAGATTTGGGTTCGGGCTTCACAGATTCACATTTTTATCAATTCTTCAAATTGATTTGACAGTAAAATCATATTTTTATATATTTTGTGAACTTGTGAAGCCTGACCCCTAATTATTCTATTTTTATATATTTTGTGAACTTGTGAAGCCTGACCCCTAATTATTCTACAATATTTTATTTGCTGTCAGATCTTAGAACTCCTGCATGAGCAAAATTTTCCAGTTCCATTTCCCTGATAATAATTCTTACTGCTTCTTTAGGGCAATTTAAAGTTTCTGTAACCGCATCGGTAACTTTTCTCACCATTTCCCGCTTCTGTTCCACAGTTCTTCCTTTTAGTAATTCTACTTGTAAAATAGGCATAAACTTAACCTCCTTTCTTTGATAGTCACAATAATCGATAGGATAGAAATAAATGTCTTATAAATAGTAAAATATAGTGCAATTAGACAATCGATTAACTGGTTGTTAACCTTTCATAAAATAAGTTGTTGAATTGTTCTAAAGGTTAAAAAATTAATAGCGCTATTATCCGATTTATTCTTCCTTCCCAATATATTTTTTCATAAGCTCTTTTGCCTTACCTAATCCTTCGTCTGTTAGATATACTGATTTTACACGTTTATTTCCATCAATATATCCTTCCTCCTTTAATTCATCTAGGGCGTCAAAAGGATAACCTTTCCAGCTCCTTTGAACTTTTACAAGACCGGCATCTTCTTTCCATGATGTAAGATATATCAGTAATAGAGTCAGTTCTTTTATTGTTTCATCCATTATACTTCCCACCTTAATTACTTATTTGAAGATAATAGCAGACACCTATTTATTATATTATTTTACGAAATCTTCCTTTGGGAAGCCTATCTATAATAATACCTAAAGCCTCGACCATCTGGTTAAGAACTATTCAAATCCTATAAGTATTTCGCTAAAAGTTACCGAATTATTGACCCGGCACACCTTGTCTATTTATCTAATTTAAAAATAAAATATTAACTATTTAAGGAAATAGGTGTCTGTCCCGATTATATTCCGCAAGATGCCGTGATCATTCTTCGTCCTCACCAGTGTCTTTTTTTTCTTTTAACTGCTTTGGTCCCTTCGCTGGAGGAAGATAGTTCTCAGAGGTTATCACGCTTTTACCGGTTTTTGATTCTAATTCCAGACGGGCACTTTTCGCTATCGTACCGCCTTTTGTACCGGCATCTTTATTTTCGGGCATACCGGTGGCATTGACACTTTCTGCAATTTGTCGTGTTGATAGTTCCGCAAGAGCGGTGAAAATAAGCTCGGCTTCGCTCATGTGATCACGCAAATTTTGCGTTTTAAGCCCTTTGACATCCTTATGCTTCTTAACTGAAACACCGCTCCATTCCTGATGAATGATATTGGTCAAAATAACGTATTCATCTTCTTTGGTTATTTCATGATCTTTCCAATAATCGGTGAGTTTATTGCGGGTTTCCTGCCCCATCATTCTTTGCTGAATCCATTTTTTGCTTCTGCCGTGCTGATGCCAGTAGTCCCTGGCTCTGTCCAGAGACCGTGCCGGGTCCGCCATGTCCTGCATCCGTTCATAGCCTGTTTTAGCCAGCCAGAGTTTTATCGGTTCAGCCTTGGGACTGGGAACAGATTGGATAAGTCGTAATAAGGTTCCCGGATCAGCAGCATCGGTCAGGTATTTTTTTCCATCAGCCGCTGCCAATTTCAGTCGGTGACAATTTGTCACCGACTCACTACCTTCCTTTTTAAGACGTTCCTTGAGTTTGTTCCAGTATTTTCTGGCAGTCTGATAATCCGGCTGCTGTATTAGAATCTGCAATATATCAACCACCGAGAAATACCAGGTTTCATTCTGCTCATCGTAATGACGACGGATTTTATAGTTTTCAAAAACGGCTAAAGTATTATCATTCATTTGCTTCATCCTCCTCCCCGCTATTCAGTTCCTTGCCCAAGATCTTATGGGGCAAGTTTTGCAATATCACTATTTAACCAATTCAAAAATTACTTTTTTAATTTCATCCATTACTTCAGCAAAAGATATTTTATTAACATAATTGAATTCCCTTTGATATTTTGCCCAACGTTCCCGAATAAATTTATCTTTTCCAATAAAATCAAGTATATTTTCTGAGTTTGAGAGTATATCAATTGATTCTCTTCTTTCCATAGTTGCAATAAGAGCTTTTTTGCACAAAGAATAATCAATGCCGATTCCTCTTAATTTGCTCAGTTTATATATATCATAAAAATCCCTTGATCTAGTATTTAAAACTCCTCTGAAGAGAACGGTCTCAATTTTTTCTGCTAATATCGTTTCTAAGTTATATGAATAAATTGAAATCCATCTTTCTTCCATCAATAATTTATATTTATATTCGATTGCATGTGGGGTAATTCTATCTCCGGATGTTAAATCAACTTTAATTGGAACTGTGAGAGTATCATAGAAACAATCCATAGATATTCTAAATCCACTATATATGTCATTCTCTCTAATTTCATTTATCCGCTTTAATTTAAAACTAACACCGTCATTAATATCTAATGCAAGAATTTCATTAAATATTCTTTGAATATTTTCTCCAGTAAGCGGATGATTTCTAATCGTTGCATCGATATCCATTGTTGTTCTACTTTCAAGCCCTATCATTGCTGATATTAGCATCCCACCTTTTAATATAAAACTTGATTTATAAGGCGAGCTAGAAATTCTCTCTAGCAATCTTTCCATCATATAATTCTGGAGAATTACTTGTGCTGAAATTCTTTTCTCCCTGGAAATATTTCTTATTTTAGCTTTTAACTGCATCGCATTTCTCACAGTAAAATCTCCATAAATTGTCGTATGATTTTTTCAACCTTAAACAATTTTGCATATTTCATAAGCAGGGTAATATTATTATCTTTCCTAACTACATAACGTTTTAAAGCATTGTTTAACATTTCAGTATCTATTTGATTTCGACTTCTAACTATATCTACAATTGTTCTCTCAATATTATAGGTGCTAATATTTCTTCCAAAACTAGATAATAATTCTACTTTACCTATCTCATGCAAGTTCTTATGAACATAAAATGTGAATATACCTTCTTCTTTGAGTGATTTTACATGGTATCTATTTGGGAAAGTCATTGTATAATGATTTGGTGTTGTATCTGTTAAATCATGTAGATACAAAGCTGTTCCATGCGAATAAATTCCTTTGCGATATCTTGCTTGAATTCTAAACATTTCGTCATCAAAAGCATCAACAGTTAAATATACGCCTCTTTTAATTTTTTCTATAAACCCTTTTCTGACTAAGATTGATAAATAAATTCTTGGGATCCCTAATTGATCTACCTGCGATGACAATATTAATCCTTTATTATCTTTAATAATCTCAATCAACTTCTCTTCATGATTCATACCAACACCACCTTTTTACATTTACACGTTTATTGTATTCTGTTTACGTTTATTTGTAAAGAGTTAGTTAACTGTAAACCGAGACACATTCTATTTTTTCTATGGTTTAATTTTTCCTTTTAAGAAGTTTTCCTTTAGGACGTCTATCTATAATAATATCTAAAGCCGCAACTATCCGATTAGGAAACTCCTCAGGCTCCATAGGCTTTCCTCTAAAAGTTATCAAATAATTGACCTAGTACACCGTCTCCAATATTCGTTTAGAATTCATGTTCTCCAAAAGAAACAGCCCTTCTAATTATTTTTACTTCATGTAAATAGGTGTCTATTTATCTTCTCACAATTCACCATTTGTTGTATCATAACTGATGGAAATAAATTTCTGTGTGACAGTAATAAGAATTATTACTGATGCTAAATGCCAAATTTGATAACCAAAAATTTTCTTAATCATAGTTTCATTCCCGCTATATTATTACCCAAGCATAACAGTTATAATTTGTTGTTTTCCCTATAAGAATACCAGCGATTACTCTCGCTAAGCCAAAAGAAAACGGGATTTGTCCCTACCCCCTCTTGCTCCTTCTGGTTTAGCTTTTTGTTCTCCTGTTTTATTAGCTAAAATAATCTCTACATCCAAACCCCAAAATGACATCATAGTTACATTAATAATTTTAAAATGGGCATTCTCTAATGATTGCCTGACAAAAATCGGACGGCAATCAATATAGTTAGGAAGCTTTTCATGCAGCCACTCATAAAGTTTCTCCATTGTTCCTTGTTTTTCTTCCTTAGACATAGCAACCACACAAATCCGCCCGTCCTTTTTCAAAACTCGCTTACATTGCTGCAAAACAATCGGGATTTCAGGAGTATCAAATAATTCTAAAGTAAAGCTCATAAAGACAGCATCAAAATAAAATTCCGGATATGGTAAATTCAACGCGTCACCACACTGTAAATCAACTTTTTCTGATAGTCCGGCTTTTTCAATTCGTGAAGCTGTAATTTTTAGCATACCTTCTGATAGGTCAAGTCCATACGTTTTCCCGGTATCGCCAGCTGACCGGGCTAGCGATAAAACACAATGTCCTGTACCAAACCCAATCTCCAGAACCCTTTCCCCTTCCTGGATATTTAGTTTTTGTAAGCCAACATCTCGAAATCTTTTTTCGCTATACCCTGCTAATAAATCATACCATTTGCTCATTTTGTTGTAGCTGATTTTTGCTTCTTCTTTAGACCTCTTAACTCTTTTTATATCCCTCATAGCTTAAATCCTTATTTTTTAACATTTCATCCATTCCCGGGCTAAGTAGTTTATTTAAATAGCAGACGCCTATTTATCTAGACTTCCTCATCTATTATCTTTCTTGGGATACGTATTCTAACCGTCTTTAGCGGATTCACGACTTGGCTGAACAAAAGGTCTGTGGCAATACTTGCCATCATATATGCTTCTGTCCAGGAAATATTATTTCTTTTCTGAATAAATTTTACAGATTCTTCAGCGGCAATCTGTATTGCTTCTTCAACTGTCTTAGCGCTGCCAAGAAAGAAGTAACTCTCTTTGGTCTTAACAACCGGATTAGAAATCTGCCAATTTTCACAAATTTCTAATTTCATTTCCACTTCTGCTCTGATTTCCACTCCGGTTCCACAAATTTCGCCATCTCCCATTATTGCATGGACATCCCCTAATGCAAGTTTTGCACCACTAACAAAAACCGGTAGATATATTTCTGCTCCCTCTGCAATGTTTACCGTATCCAAATTACCACCATGCGGTCCCGGACTCCCACATGGAACAGCTTCTCCAACGGGAGCCACTCCTATTACACCGATCATTGGATGGAGTGGTAATAGATATTTACCAAATTTCGCCCCACCTTCGGAAATGGAGACAATTTTTGTCGCAGCTTTCTCTACCTTATTCCCCAATGGGCCCCACCCGGGATATACTTCAACAACTCCTTGAGATTCAACCTCTATTTTATGTATAGTAACCTTTAATGTATTACCCGGTTGGCATCCATTAACAAAAATCGGACCGGTAGCAGGATTAACCCGTGAATAATCAAAGTTATCATTAAGAACATCATCAGATTCTACGATCTGATGACTAAAGCAATCCTCTGTCTCAACTACAAACCTCTCGCCCGAATCGACATACAGTACTGGCTGATTCTGTTTATCCATGGCAAAGATTGAATGATTTCGAGTCAGTCTTTTCATTTTTATTTTCCTCCCTCACTTTTTAGTTAACTTGAAAAAACAGGGGTACATCCTATTTTTCCTATGGTTTAGCTTTCCATTTTACGAGGTTTTCCTTTAGGACGTCTATCTATAATAATACCTAAAACCTCAATCATCCGGTTAAGAAGCTCCCTCGACCCCATAGGTTTTCTGCTAAAAGTTATCGAATTACTGAGCATTAACAACCGTCCCTTATTACTCTTTTTCTTTTTTAATATTATTAAATATGGGTAACAGAGATTTTTTTATAGCATCCATTACATATTCAAATTCAATATTCGAATGACCTATCTTTTTTAGAAATAATTTCCATTGATTTATTCTATTGTCATCTTCAATAAACTCTTTCTTAAAAACCTGATCAAATTTTAAAATATCTGTTCCTCTTCTCTTAAAAGTTTCTACTATGGCCTTCTGCAAAATATCTCTATTAAATTTTTTTTCAGATAACAAAATAAAAATATCATAAAAATCTTTCATCCTGCTGTTCAACTCTCCCAAAGAAACAATGGCTTCAAATTTTTCTGCTACAACAGATTCAAAAGAATACATCTTTATTTTAGGATAATCCATATCCAGAAGTACAGGATAATCAGCTGTAATAACTTCCGGTACAACAATATCATTGAAACCTATATCTACCCAAAGCATCTCTTTAGCTTTTCCCAAATATCCGGTTAATTTTACTCTTACCCCTTTATATTCAGCTTCTTTCCTGATCTCTTCAACTAAAACAGAATCAGAATCAAATACGACGCCATCATTGTATTTAATCTTACATATATTTTTAAATATCTCTTTTATACTCTCCATATCATTTAATATTTGATAGGCCAGAAAATCTATATCTCTAGTTGGCCTACCGGTAAATCCAGTCATTGAAAATAAAAACAATCCACCTTTTAATATAAAATTATCTTTATACTCAGAGACACTTAAACGATACAATAATCTCTCTTGCATGTATAACTGCAGGATAAGATTAAAAGTTTTTTTGTACTCTT
>Ga0268278_1000610_pt1 | contig 23819 bp, 21 predicted proteins | sample saktaG_3_FD_190135 | JGI IMG/M metagenome (GOLD analysis project Ga0268278, IMG submission 190135) | Saline water microbial communities from Sakinaw Lake, British Columbia, Canada - sak_2010_1_5_55m | ecosystem: Environmental > Aquatic > Non-marine Saline and Alkaline > Saline ...
CGCGTCCGATTTCATTACTCAAACAGGAATTAATGAGATCATCAGATTAAATTCAGAGTTCCTTAAACAACTGAATTGCACTCAGATATCTTCCTCATCAATACAGAACGTTGAGCAGCTTTACTATTTTGTTATTACCGGCGGTATAGAACAGCTGATTCTTGATCTTCATGCGAAAAGAAGTGCAAGATTTCATGATGAAACGGTCGTATTACTGGCTCATGCGAGCCATAATTCTCTTCCCGCAGCATTGGAAGTTCTGGCACGGTTTCAACAGGACGGCAAGGAAGGTAGGATTATCTATCTTCCTGAAACTAACGAAACTGTCAAATCTAAGCTGAGCCCATCAATTCAGAGATTTGAAAATAAGAAAACACTGTCGGGGAAAAGAATCGGTTTGATCGGCAAGCCATCTGATTGGCTTGTAGCGAGCAGCCCGAATGAAAAAATCGTAAAAGCAGCATTCGAAGTAGAGGTTGTTCCCATCAATATAGAAGATGTGAAACTACTTTTCAGGGAAGTGAGACCTGATCATATTAAAGGAATTGCGCGAGGTCTCACAGAAAATTCTATAGAGATACAAGAACCTTCTTCAAAAGAGATTGATGACAATGTAAGGATCTATCTCGCGATAAAAGAGTTGATCGCAAAATACAATCTCGACGCCCTTACCATCCGCTGTTTCGACCTGGTTCATGACATGAAAACAACCGGCTGTTTTGTTCTTTCACGCTTGAATGATGAAGGAATCATTGCCGGCTGTGAAGGGGATCTGGTCAGCACGATAGGAATGATGTGGGCATTTCAGAAATATGGCAGAATTTCCTGGATGGCAAATCCGTCTCAAATCAACCTGAAAGAAAACTCCCTCATTCTGGCACATTGCACGGTTCCGTGCAGTCTGGTGAAAAGTTACAATTTGCGTTCCCACTTTGAATCGGGATTGGGTGTAGGCATTCAAGGCGAGTTCCCACTGCAGGATGTAATACTATTTCGATTAGGTGGAAGAGAACTTGACCTTATCTGGCGTGTAGAAGGCAAAATTGTGGAAACAGGAAAAGCAGAAAACCTATGTCGAACTCAGATAGAGGTGAAACTGGATGATAAATATTCTGTACAGGATCTGCTGACTGATCCTTTGGGAAATCATCTTATAGTTGTGAATTCAAATAGAGCGTTTTAAAAGTAGACTTATCAGAGTGAATTGAAATAAAAATCAAGATTTATTAAATTGGGCATAAAGAAGCAGAATTCTTGACATAAAACTCTATAAAAAAATAGTAAATCTCATATAAATAATCTTGAGGATTATATGAAAAGAATAATAATAATTCTATGTATAGTTATTTCTTTGTTCATAGTGGTATCATGTGCGTGTCCAAGACCGAAACCAACAGAAAATGTTGCACCTGAACCCGAACTCCCCAGACCACCAAAATCAGTAAGTCCACTACCTGAAATCGTCTCAATGAAAGATCTTACCCTTATCGGATTTGAAAAGGATTTTGATGCCAGCAATATGATGGAGATTCCATCAATGTGGATGAAGCTCATGCAGGTAGAGAGCCAGATAAAAAACAGGGCAAATAACACCGAAGCATGGGGCGCATCATATAATATGGATTCTGACGGCGACTCATTCTCTTTCACCTATTTTGCCGGTTATGAAGTCACAGATACTAAGATAGTTTCTGAGGGCATGGTTGTACATGTAGCGCCTGCGTCAAAATATGCAAAATTCTCGCATTTTGGACCACTTGAGAATCTTAGCCAAACGTATACCTACATTTATTCGCATTGGCTCCCGACAAGTGGCTACAAGGAGGGAAATGGAAATGAGCTGGAAATGTATAATCAAAAATTCAATCCCAATGGAGAAGGTTCGGAAATGTTCATTTTCATTCCAATACAATAACCGAAAGGAACACACATGGTAGCAGTAGAAAAAAATCTTAATCCCCCCAAAGGAATAGCACTCGTTATCATAGCATTCCTTGGATTTTCCATCATGTCAGCATTCATCAAAGTATGCTCAAATATAGGATTGGAAGTTCATGAGGTCATGTTTTTTCAGAACCTTATAGCACTGATAGTAGTATTGCCATGGATTTTGCATGGCAAGAAGGTTAATCTGAAACCGCAGTATCCTTTACTGGTATTCGGCAGAGTAATCACAGGGCTGCTCTCGATGTATTTTTATTTTGTTGCGATCAAATTCATCCCACTTGTGAATGCAACGTTGTTGCAAAATACCACACCGATATTCATTCCCATCATAGCATTCTTTGTCTTCAGAAAAAAGATCACGTTGAAGATGTGGGCTGTGATGATAGTTGGTTTTATCGGTGTAACAATGGTTCTCCATCCGGGAAAAGGTGCGGTAAATTCCGGCGATCTGATAGCCCTGTTTTCAGGTTTTCTGTCCGGTCTCTCAACTGTGGTAATAAAGATTCTGGATGATAAAGATGAGTCTGTAAAAGTCGTTGTGTTCTGGTTTCTTGCTTTCACCACAATAAGCATGGGAATCTGGGCTCTCACGAAATGGACGACTCCTTCGGGCATTGCATGGCTTTACCTCGCCGGCGCCGGTGTCTTTATGGCAGTCTTTCAACTTCTGCTCATTTTTGCAGTGAAATATGCATCCACGACAACAATCTCACCATTTATTTATCTTTCGGTTGTTTTCTCCGGTCTAATTGATTGGTTTGCATGGAAAGAAGTGCCAAGTATTCTTACACTATGCGGTGCAGTAATCGTGATCTCTGCAGCCATAATCTCTGCGATACATCATACAAAACACAACATTCCTGTTCATCATAAATAAAGATTATTTTCAAAAGAAAAAACCGACCTGGAATGAACCGGGTCGGTTTGTCTTTATTAATTTAGAAATTGGTTAAGAAAACCACACCTGCTCGTTACCAAGCCCCAGCTTGGTAACGCAAATGATACAAATATTATTTCAACAATCCATCTCGCTTGAGCATTGCATCAGGATCGGGCTCGCGACCGCGGAACTTCACATAAAGCTCCATCGGGTGGGCAGTATTACCTTTTGAGAGAATATTTTTTCTGAATGAATCAGCGATCTCCTGGTTAAAAATGCCTTTTTCCTTGAATAATTCAAAGGAATCTGCTTCAAGCACTTCTGCCCATTTATAGGAATAATATCCCGAAGAATATCCACCGGCAAAGATATGTCCAAAACTGCATGACTGGTTAGTGCCATCAACTTTCGGTAACAGCCGGGTTTTCTCAAAAATTTCATCTTCAAACGCAGCAATATCTTCTATAGTCCGGGGATCCTGCGCATGCCATGCCATATCAAGAAATCCCAGTGAGATCTGACGAATGTTCGCCATGCCCTTATTAAAGTTCTGTGCTTTTTTTACTTTTTTAATAAGATCATCCGGCATTTTTTCACCGGTTTTATAATTGATGGCAAACATATCGAGTGCTTCTTTCTCGAGCGTCCAATTCTCCATTATTTGAGACGGAAGCTCAACAAAATCCCAGTACACATTCGGGCTTGCAAGCGTCTGATAAGTGCAGTCCGAGAGCAGTCCGTGCAACGCATGTCCGAACTCATGGAATAAGGTCTGAACTTCCGAGAGTTCCAGCAAAGAAGGCTTCTTGTCTGTTGATGGTGTAAGATTGGCAACAATACCCACATGTGGTCTGCGAATTTTTCCGTGAGCCATACCCTGGGTTTTGAAGTTGGTCATCCATGCACCATTTCGCTTCGTCTCCCGTGGGAAAAGGTCCATATACAGCAAGCCAAGATGCGAACCATCCTTATCGTCCAGTTCAAACACCTTTACTTCGTTGTGATACACAGGAATGTCTTTGAGCTCTTTAAATGTGATATTATACAATTTTGCTGCTACTTTAAACAGTCCATCAATGACATTCTCGACCTTGAAGTAGGGGCGAAGCTCTTCTTCATCATAATTATATTTGATCTTCTTCAGTTTTTCAGAATAGTATGCACTGTCCCAGGTTTGAAAATCTTCAAGAGCATCAGTGTCCTTTGCCAATTTCTGGATTTCTTCAATCTCCTTTTTGGCAGCAGGAAATGCAACAGAATAGACTCTCTCAAGAAATTCTTGAACAGTTTCCGGAGTTTCTGCCATACGCTCTTCGAGTACATATTGGGCATGGGTTTTATATCCGAGCAGCTCTGCGCGTTCATGCCGTAGCTGGGCGATCTTCTTCAAAATTTCCCTGTTGTCAAAATCATCTTTATATGCACGCGCACCATACGCCCTATTCATCTTCTCGCGGAGTTTGCGATTTTTTGCATACTTATAAATAGGAAGCACACTGGGAATTTGAAGATTGAACAGCCACCCCTCTTCTTTTCCCTTCTTCTTTGCTGCAAATGCCGCCGCTTCTTTTGCGCCTTCCGGTAATCCCTCAAGATCTTTTTCATCTGTAATATGAAGTTCAAAGGCGTTGATGGATTTGAGAAGATTTTGAGAGAATTGAGGACTCAAAGTTGAGAGCTCTTTATCGATCTCTTCCAATTTCTTCTTCTTTTCCGGGGAGAGGTTCGCTCCGTTACGCACAAACTGCTTATAATAGTGCTCAACCAGCCGCTTCTGCTCAGTATTGAGGTCTTTCTGTTCTTTGTATACTTTTTCAACTTTTTTAAAAAGTTCAGAATCTGTGAGAACCTGACTTTGAAATTCTGCCAGCATGGGTGATATCTTTTGTGCAAGGGCTTTGAATTCATCATTGGACTCAGCACTATAGAGATTAAAATACACAGTCGTTACTTCATCAAGTAACTCACCGCTTGTTTGCAGGGCAAGTATTGTGTTGTCAAAATCAGGTGATGCCGGTTTGTCTTTGATTGTCTTAATATTTTCTCGTGCGATTTTCAATCCTTGTTCTATCGCAGGCATGAAATGTTCGACTTTCAGCTTATCAAAAGGGATCGTGTCAAAAAGTGTATCATAGCTCTGGAAAAAAGGATTTATGTCCTGTTTTTTCATTATGACTCCTACTTTTCTTATTTCTGGAGTGATTTGTTGCCGGAGGAATTTTATGTCAAATGTTTTGGAATACTAGGGCTTTTTATACAAGCAAAAATAAACCACAGAGGACACAGAGAACACAGAGAATTATTAATTATGTTAGGATTTTTTAGAATTATTATATCTTTCAACTAAATTAATGAAACTCTTTTCATTGAAATAATGTGGTGAATATCCGATTTCATTCTCTTTGTTCCACCTTACAAAATTAAGTAATTCTTTTTTATCTATATGTTTCAAAACCCACATTTTAAGAGGATTTGGCTTTCCACACTCCTCTATTTTTGCACACACTTTCAATAGCTGTTTGTTGGATTTCAATTTTGCAGCACCTGAAAGAATCAGACCAGGTATGTTGTGATAACCATTAATTTTCCCATCCAACATATCAACATACCTTTTTGCAACCTGTTTAATCTGTTCATTAGATTTGATATTTCTATTTCTGATAGCATATGCGAAAGTTGATATTATTAAAACGCCAATTCCGCTAAATAACCATTGTAAGTTATTACCAATCCATTCTAACATAGCACAATTCCTTTTAACTTAAATTTTATGAGAATTATAATATTTTACTAATACATTTATTAGTCAATCAATTTTCTAATCTTCTCTGTGTCCTCTGTGGTGAGTCTGAAAAAATTGCTTTTACTCGCTCTTAAGTGAAATCACCACAATCTCCGGGCGCATGTAAAATCTTATTGGTGGGAAGATCATACCAATACCCGAGGTAACATAGGTTGTTGTAAATTCGTTCTCAAACCATCCATACGCAAGTTTCTGTCCTGCTTTGATCGGCAAATAAGGTGACCACAGCCCAAAAAGAGAGACCTGTCCCCCCATGCGTGTGACCTGCAAGAATGAGATCAATTTTATCGGTTTTGAGAGATGGCACATAATCCGGATTGTGCATGAGCAGTATGCAGAAATCATCCTGGGACACATCTGAAATTTTGGAATCGAGATTCTGCACATCCTCCCAGAAATTCCCCACTCCTCCAATTTTTATGCTGTCATTTTTTATTTTGATCCATTCTGATTTATTATCCAGAAGTGTGATGCCATATCGTTTCATGCAATTTCTGGTTGCCTCAGCCCACTCCCAGTGATCGTGGTTGCCAAGCACTGCAAATACTCCCATTGGTGCGTGAATATCTTTCAGAACTTCAAAAACCGGTTATATATATTTGCTTCCTTTGTACACATAATCTCCGCCCATCAAAACGATATCGGGTTTCTGTTCATTTATTTTTTTTACTACATGCTTGATATAAGAGAGTCCTGTGGTCGGACCATGATGAAAATCTGCTACAAAAACGATTTTTACATTCAGAAAACTTTCCGGAATATCTTCATCAATGAATGTAATATGCTTGATTTTCAGCCAGTAAGGTTCGAGGAGAATATACCCTATAAATAAGAACAGCAAAATAGCTGCAACTATGATAATTTTGTAAGCTTTATGGAGTTGCATCGGTTAGTCTGATCAATTTAATAATTATTTCATGAGTATTACACATGAAACAACATATACGAATGCGATCCTTTGAGAATCAAGGAAATTGACCTTCTCATGCGAGGAGAAGGGATTTAATATTTTGTTTTCTAATGTATCCTTAAAAAATTAAATTTTAACATCATTATCGCTTGAATTCATGTTCTCAAATTTCTGCTTAATTAAATCAGGAAGATCTATAGCTGGGAGAATATATTTACCATAAGGTGCATAGGATGTGATGTTAATTAAATAATTACGAACACTACTAATGAGCATTGGTAAGGCTGAATATAGTAAAAACTGATTTGCTTTGTCTTCATTATCTTCATTAATTTTTTTTAGTTCAAAAAAACCATTTGCGATAATTGAAAATTTATATCCCATTACAGGATTCTTAATGTCATTCCCATTAATATTTAAAGCTAAATTATACTTTTCATCATTATCTTTTGAAACAAGGGTTTCAAAATCAATCTCCAAAGGTATATTATCCAGATCACATTTAACTGAATTATCTTTAACAATGGTCTGAATATGTGAGTCTAAAATAACAAAATCTTCATATATTAAAGGTGATCTTTTTATTTCCATTATGCTACCCTCTGTTTGTCTACATATCTTACATTAGGTATTTCCTTACCGTTTTGTGAAATCTCTAAGATTTTTTTTACTTCGTAGGTTCCTTCAGAAGTTATACATTTAAAAGACCAATCTTTATTGCTAATACTAAATTGAGGTTTTTTAAAATTGGAATCCAAAGCAATAACTTTCCTCTGGGATAAGGCTTCGTAAGTAACCTTAAATTTTATATTAAAAATTCGCTGAAGTTTAGCTAAAGTTTTTAGGTTAATAATTTTATCTGCCGTAAATAACTGCGTCAGATATCCTTTAGTTACACCTAATTCATTGGCTAATTTACTTTTGTTAAATCCACCTTTTTTTTTCATTAAACATTCAGTTTCATACATTATATCCAAGCTAATTATTTCAGCTTCAAAATTTATTTTTTCTTTGTCGTTTTTGAAAGAAAGGATCTTATTGAACCTGTCTTGTGTTGTTTTTTTAGAAGCCATAATTATAATCTCCGATATTTTCAATCATTTTTTTAGTTTTCTTGTCCATTTCATTCTTGCAATATAAAGTTATCATCACAACTTTCTTTATTATAGTATTATCCTCAATAAAAAATTCTCTACAATAAATTCTTTCATTACTTCGACTTTTAAACTTCATAGCAGTGATATTTTTTGCTTTATCTGAAACCTCTTCTTTATCGTATAAATCATAAACATAACGTAAAGAAAATATTTCATAAAGAATCCTTCGTGTTTTCTTCTTTTTCTTTAATAGAAAATTAAGGATTTCATCTTTATTTATTACATCAATATAAAATTCAACTCTTTCATTACAAAAACTGGGCAATTCATCTAAAAAATCTTTAACATAAAGCCTTTCACATTTACGTTCCATTTGTTTACCTATAGCTAAACTTGTCAAATTTTTCATATTCTTTTTTCAAGATTAATTTATACACCATCTTAGTAACCCTTATATAAATAAAGTAAATCCAATAAGTAATAAACGGCATCACATTAATATCCATAACCTTTCCTTTTCCTTTGTAAATAGACGAGTAATAAATTGAAAATCAAGTGTGATATGTCAATAAAAGTATATCCTGATTTTCAAAATTATGATTATTTCTTGACGATAAATTCCTCCTCAACTGAGGATTCCAAAAAATTTTGGATCGGCAAAATATTTTATTGAAAATAATCATCCATGTATACAACGAGTGCATTGAGCACCATAACTAAATCAGCAGCAATTTGATGAAATAAAACAGGAGACAAAATGAAGATGTTAAAATATGTAGTGATCTTTGCAGCATTGATATGCATAATATCAACAGCATATGCCAAGGATCTTAATGAGTATATTACAGAAGCCGATAAATTACAAAAATCGGGAAACCTCGATCAGGCAATTACCACAATGGAAGAAGCAGTGAAGGAATACCCGGAAAACTCTATGGCTTATACTCAACTGGGAAATTTTATCAGTATGCGTGTTCGGAGTGCAGAATTCCAGGATATGTTCGTTCTATGCAGTCAGGCATTTGAGAACTGGAATAAAGCGATTGAACTTGATCCGTACAATGTAATGGCACGATCATTAAGAGGCGGATGGGGTATTGGATTACCAAAATTTGCAGGAATGCTGGAAATTGGTATTGCAGACCAGGAATTTCTCATTTCAATGCTTGAGCGATCTCCAAGTCCTGAAGCACAGCAACAGCTCATCGGCGTGTATATGCAATTAGGAGAAGGTTATCAGAAATTGAAAGAATTTGATAAAGCAAAAGATGCATGGAACAAGGTAATAGAACTTCTCCCCGAAAGCGATTATGCACAATCTGCACAAGCAAAAATAAATAAATTGACCGATGTCGAAAATCAAATTGAAGAATATCTGGAATCAAAAGGACCTGATGGTCAAATTATAGTGACGCTGAATGAAAAATTGGAGCAGGACCACGAAAACACTTCTCTTCTGATTGAATTGGGAAATGCATATAATGATGAAGGCAAGTATGAGAAAGCAGAGGAAGTCTTACAAAAAGCGATCAGCATAGATCCTCAAAATATTGGCGCGTATAAAGCACTTTTAGTATCCGTTCAGAACATGGCTGCAAGCGGGTATGATATCATGGTAAGCATCGACACGGATTATCGTACAGACCTCGCATTCCAGGTGATGCATGTGCTTGATCAAGCCGTCGAAATTGCTCCTGACGACATTGGATTGCGACTTCAAAGAGGTATCGGCGGGATCGAGATGCCTTTCTTTGTAGGGAAATTAGATCAGTCAATTAACGATCTGAATATTATTACTGAGTCAGATGTCCCCGATTCTATAAAAGCTGAAGCAAAGTATTGGCTCGGTGTCGCCTATCAAAGAAAATCTATGAGCTATTGGATAGAAGTGGCATCGGATTTTGAAGATTCACAAGTCGCACAATGGGTATATCAACGTTTGGATCCGGACATTCAACATTTCGATGTAAAGGATTATAAAACTCCGGTCGTATCAATTGATTTTATTATGGGATTCACGGATGAATTACCACCCCAGACCGCTGTATGGATCGAAGATAGTGATGGCAATTTTGTAAAAACTATCTATATTTCCGGGTTCAGCGCCAATGCCAAAGAAGTTCAGGTTCATCTTCCCAAATATGCAAAATCATCAAAATTTAAAGATGTCGATGCAGTAACAGGTGCGAGTATCGATCTTGGACATCATATTTATACATGGGATGTGAAAGACAGTTTCGGGAATAAGGTCAAAAATGGTGAATATATTGTTAAGGTGGAAGTCTGCCATTGGCCCCACGTCAAATACCAGTTAGTCCAGGCTCCGATTAAAATCGGTAAAAAGGAAAATCAATCTATCGTCGAAGAGGGTAAGTTGCTCCCCTATTTAGAAGTCACGTATTATCCAAAAGGGGGAAAATAAAATCCCGAGAATTGTAATATTATAAACGTAACATAAATGTAATTCACTAAAAAATGCTACAGACAGACAACTTTACGAAATCGATTAGATCAACTGCCCGACACTGTTTGGTTATATCCTGTATTCTTCTCTTGCTCTTTGGCTGCGCTCAAAAACCCGCAACTTTTTCAACACTTGAGATAACTGAGCCGGCTCCACAAAACGCACTCTGCTATGCGAAACAACAAATCGGCAAACCTTACAAATTGGGCGGACAGGGCCCCGATGTGTTTGACTGTTCCGGCATGATCATCTGTGCGTATGAAGATGCCCTGCAATCCCCTCTCTTTCTTATGAACAAGCGCAATGAAATATGTAACGATGTTACAATAGATGAGATATACAAGTATAATGTGCGAGTGCTCGAGAAGGATGAGCTTATGCCGGGTGACATTGTCTTCATAACAAAGCGCAAGGATCGTATCACACACGGAGGTCTCTTTATCGGCTGGAAAGATGAAAACACCATCGAGTTTATCAATGCGTCATACTATTGTGGAGAAGTATGTTTGGACGACTGGCCGCTTGAAGGAACAAAGCGGGGACAATGGGTTGCAGGATTCGGGAGATTGATGGTACGACGGAAGCAGTAAATGAATTATTTCACGCAAAGTACCCAAAGAAAAATGCAAAGACCGCAGAGGAAATATAAACTTACTCTCGTCCCTACGTTGCACTTGGGGATGCAACTTAAATCGGTTACTAAGTCCAACTTAGTAACCAGAAAAAGCAGTTAGATATATAAAACGAATGTATGAAAAATGAGCACCCCCTACTACTACACCACCATTTTTCTTGACGATAATATCAAACTTAAACATCAATTTATTAAAATTCATAAATGCGTTATTGTATGCATGTTCCGTTTATAATAGAGATGTACTGTTTGAGAAACTAAACAAAGTACAACAAAAATTAATGGAAGTTTTAACATAGGGAAAAACAGAAGATGAAAATAAAAAAAAGATTCCGGGTTGTTATCGGATATTTAGGAATTGTTTTGCTTTTTTACCTGGCAATCAATCCAATATCAAATCTCTTAGCAAAAAAGGGAAACGCTGATTCTGTATTTTTAATCAGATGGTTTTATTACCCCTCTGCTTCAATTGGTTATTTTGCCTATATTGTTTATGGATTTGCGATAATTATTACGATTCTATCAATTTTTTTCTACCTAAAATATCGCAGGCAGAATAATGTGGAAATAATGAAAGGATTTAAAATCACCTCAATAATAAGTGTGATTGGGCTCATCTTATTGCTAATAGGAATGCTTTTTTAATCTCGCTCCCCACTTGCACCCGGAAACAACACTCTCCTTATTGAAAGATACCTGCTCTTCGAAATATTGGTTACAAAGTTCAACTTTGTAACCAATGGATGGGATCATGATCATGTGGATTCCTAAGGCACGAGGATTCCTGACGGAATAATAAGCGAACAAAGCATGGAAGGATTTGGTTAATTAAAAATAATGGACGTGAGGAAGAAATGAATATTCGAAAGGCAGAAATTAAGGATGCTTCACAATTAGCCCACCTCCATATTGCGAGCTGGAAACGTGCTTACCGCGGTATTGTCTCTGATACTATTCTGAATAATTTGGATGAGACAAGACGGGCGGCAGCTTTTGAGAAATCGTTTGAAATGAAATTAGGTGAAACGTATCTCATTGAAGAAAATAATGTAGTAATAGGATTTACGACGTTCGGGAATTGCAGGGATGATGACAGGGATAACAATACCGGTGAGATCTGGGGTGTGTACGTTTCTCCGGATCATTGGAGAAAAGGATACGGGAGCAAATTAACTGCTTTTGCCGAAAATATTTTATGCTCAATGAACAAGAAGGAGATAGTCTTGTGGGTTCTGAAAGATAACTACGATGCGCGAAATTTTTATGAAAAGATCGGATATGTGGTTGAGGGCAAATCAAAGATATTAGAACGCCTGAATAACCTGATAGCAGTTCGATACGTAAAACGGATTAACTAAAATGAGCGACATCCACCACTTATATACCTCGTTCCTAAGTTTCTCGCTCTTTTCCCCTCGTTCCTAAGTTTCTCACTCTTTTCCCCTCGTTCCCAAGTTGCACTTGGGGACGCAATTGATAAGGTTACTAAGTTCAACTTAGTAACCAGAAAAATCCTAAAAGGAGCTATCCGCAACCCCTACTCACATTTTTTTCTTGACGATAATATTTAATGCAGCAAAGTTTTCACAAAATTCTACAGGATTGGATTGAATATGCAAATTGGAATGAGAGAAAGTACAAAAACTACAGAGGTCTATACTTATATTACAAGTACAGCGAAAAGTAAAATTATAAGTCCGCCAGCTGGCGGACAATTTAAACTTAGATGAAAAATAATATCAAATTAAAAAAAAGGTCACATATAACTCATATTTGGTATTGTATACGACCTTTTAGAAAATCTAATCGAAATATCCACGACCTTTTTGGTCGTGTACACAAACATTACCTGCTAAAATCTAAAAACGAAACGGAGGAAAAAATGAATAGCAGAGTTTTAATATTTCTGATTATAATTATTCCAATTTTGGGATATGCTCAAGAATGTAATTTCTTTGACGATTATTTATGGGTAAAAAAGACAATTGAAGAAAATGATGCTGGTTTTGATTATGCAATTCAACAAAAAGGTATTGAAGCATACAAAAGCCACAACGAAAAAATATCAAAACAAATAAAACAAATCAAGCAAAAATCTGAATATGAAAAAATACTAAAAGAATGGCTGTCATTCTTCAGGACAGGTCATATTGGAATATATATGATAAATGACAGTGAACAAGCAAGTAAAAAGGATAATAGCAATAAAACAACCCAATTTTCAAACTGGGAAAATGTTGAATGTAGTTTAATTGAATTCAAAAATTATTTAAATAATGAAGCAATAGATAATATTGAAGGAATTTGGATTTCTGAACCATATAAAATCGGAATTAAGAAACAAGGAAATGAATATGTTGGTTTCATAATAGAAGCTGATGGTGTTTACTGGAAAAAAGGGCAAGTAAAATTACGAATATCCGCAACAAAAGACAAAATGGTTTATTATATGCAAGACCATAGCGAACAGATATTCAATGAATTCAAGATAATTGAAAATATTTTTATTCAATCAGGTTTTATTACATTGCGAAAAGATTTTCCAAAAATAGAAATAGACAAATCGTTAGAATATTATTATAAATCTTTAAGTTCTGACAATCCATTTGTGATACAATTAAATAAAAACACTATAATATTACGAATTCCATCATTTTCATATGCTGAAAAAACAAAAATTGATAGTATTATAAAATCTAATAAAGATTTATTTGCTCAAACGGAGAATTTAATCATTGATTTAAGAAATAATGGTGGTGGTAGTGACTATAGTTACCAAGAGATTATTCCATTTATTTATACTAATCCAATTCGTTCAATTGGTGTAGAATTGTTATCCACTCCTTTAAACAATAAACGAATGGAAGATTTAATTACAAACCCCGATTTTCCAAAAGAGAAGAAAGAATGGGCAAAGAAAGCATTAGATAAACTGAATAATGATATTGGTGAATTCGTAAACTTAAATGACACTATTGTAAGTATAACAGAATTAGATACAATATATAATTACCCTAAAAATGTTGGAATTGTAATAAATGAACTCAATGGTAGCACGACTGAACAGTTCCTATTAGCAGCAAAACAAAGTAAAAAAGTAAAGTTATTTGGTACAACAACATTGGGTGTTTTGGATATATCTAATATGTATTTTGTTAATTCACCTGATAATGAATTTAAATTAGGATATTGTATATCAAGGAGTATGCGAATTCCTGATATGGCAATTGACAACAAAGGAATACAACCTGATTATTACATTGATAAAAGTATTCCAAAATATAAATGGATTGAATTCGTGAGTAAAATATTAAATGAATAAAATTCAGCAGGTAACAAGCGTGCCTTCGTCGAAGCAAGAAAAAAAGCAGGAAGAACGCAGCACACGCCAAACCTTAGCAGCAACTTATACTGAGGAGAAATCATGAAATTTACAAGATTATTGATTATTAGAATTGTTCTATTTGCAATTGTTAGTGTGATTATTGTTGGTCTTTTACCAACGCAATTACAACTCTATCTTGAAGAAAAAGGCACTGAAAAAGCTATAGAAACATTCAATTATCATGCGGAAATATCAGACAGTATTTTCTATGGAGATTTTGGTAATACGATCCCAAAAACCATTGAAGGTTTTAATTTCGATCAATTACAAGATTTGGGAAACCAGATCAATATCGATTTTGATGAAACTATAAAACTCATTAAAAAACCTTTTGGAAGTGCCTGGATTACCCATGCATTGGGATTGACAATAAATAGTTTAGTTAAACAGCTTGCAGAGACAATAGTTAATTCAAAAATTTCTAATATACTTTATACAACATTTCTGACATGCATAGGAATATTAATAGTATTTGTATTATTTATCTTATTATTCCCCGGAAAATTTATGAAGATCGAAAAAGAAAAATTGCTGACTGAACCGATTAAACCTGCTTGGTTTGCAACGATCCTTTCCGGTTTAAACTTTATCTTGTTAGCTTTATTACTCGGCATAATAACATACGTAATATTAATTTCAATTCCGATGAGTATAAAACTAATATTGGAACCTCCAATAGCGAATTTTGGACAAATTAATTTTGGAACAACTTTCTATTTTACAACATTTGTTTTCCTGTTTGGAGTTGTGTTTTCGATCTTTCTCTTAATTCATTTTTTCAGAACGAAACAGGCAGCATTAAGAAGATTCTATTCCTTTATCCTAATAATTCCAATTATTGCTCTTGGTTATAATATATGGTCATCAACCATATTTGTTGAAAGTGTTAATGTAATTATTGATTCGCAGAATATAAGTTCTAATAAACAAATGGTAATAAATGATTGCAGAGAAGTAGTCTTTAGTGCACGTCAATGGTATCTAACAAATTCAGAGAAGAAAGAACTGAACATGGATGAGTTCACTCTTTCTAAAATTGCTGTTTTACAGGACAATAACTACGGAATATACAATTTTTCTGTTGAGGGAAATTTACTAACCATAATTGGAAACGTAAAATATGATGATGAAGATAGGGATTCTGATCTTGGGATAATCACTTACAATACAGAAACCGATTCGATCAAAGCAAAAATAGAATGGTAAAACTGAAGCTATGAATAAATGCCTTCTTTTAAAATAGAGAATTATGCTGCTAACAAGCGTGCCAGCAGTCAGGTCTCGCGGTGCTCTTTGCCTGAATCGTTCTCATACCGCCGCACACGCCAAACATTATCGGAAATCGCATATAAGGATTGTTTGAAATCATGAACGAAATAAAATATAAGCAGATCGGAGTTATCCATTCTCCATTCAAAGAACCGAAAGGAACCCCTATCCAACCAGGCGCCGCACAAGGTATTGAAGGAACTGTCGAAGTATTTCAAGAATATGTCGAGGGATTAAAAGACCTTGATGGTTTCTCTCATATTATGTTAATATATCACTTCCATCTATCGAAAGAATCGTCTTTGAAAGTAAAACCTTTTATGGACGATCAAACACATGGGGTATTTTCAACAAGGGCTCCAAATAGACCTAATCCCATCGGGATATCTGTTGTTCAACTTGTTAAAATTGAAGGAAATATACTCTACGTCAAAGACGTGGACATTGTCGATGGGACTCCTTTATTAGATATTAAGCCATATGTTCCGGAATTTGATATAAGAGATGCCAGGAAAAAGGGATGGCTTGAGAAAAACGTACGCAAACTTTCAACATCACGAGATGATGGGAGATTCACAAAATGAATGATGCAACATCTGCTGACAAAGTATTAATGAAATGCAGGATTCTCTTCCTGATCCGCCAGCTGGCGGATTCCGCCGCACACGCAGAACATTAGGCACAATATGTGGTAAGGTAAAATATGAAATATAAATTGATATTATCATCGCTTCTAATTCTTATTTTAATAGCTTGTATTAAACAGGAATCTCAATACAGCTTACAAAATAATGATATGAAATGGATTGAATTTAAATGGGATTCTGACTCATTAAGTGGAAAATTTTTTGATAAAATGTCAATTATGATTCCTGTTAAAATTGACTCAATTCCTGATCAATTTTATATGCAATTTGATTTAGGAGCTGATGTGAATATTCTATATGGTAATCCTTTAATAAATATCATTAATGAATTTCCATATCTTTCATCTAAAATTCAAAAAGACTCAATTAATTTAGGAGATAACTTTTGGCTAAAAGAAATAAATCTGAAACTTGGTGATCAAAACTCTCAAATCAATGATTATGTGGTTTTAAAGGATTATGGGAGCGAAAAGTCTTTTGCAAACCTTGAGACGATAGGTACTATCGGTGCAAATGAAATGAAAAACAAAATTCTAATGATTGATTTCCCTGAACAAAAAATTGCGATTTTAGACAGTATCCCTTATGATTTGAGAGATATTTTTCAAATAGAAAATTGTAAATTAAATAGAAATCGAGTTATTTTTGATTGCCTAATAAACAGTGAGAATTATAGATTTATGTTTGATACAGGTTCATCAATAACACCTGTAGTTACAAATAAAGAAATATATGAAAAATTAACTGGTAAACAAAAACTTAAACCAGACACACTAACTGGTTATTCTTGGGGTCGTAAATTAATTATTCCAGGTGCATTAAATAATTTTGAAATACATTATGGAGAAAATGTAATTTTAAAACGGAATATGGTTTATTATACTGATGATGAGAAGTCTCTTGATTTTTTTAAAACAGAAAACATTGATGGACTTATTGGCAATTCATACTTTTTCAATAGCGTAATATTAATTGATTTTAAAGAAGGTAAATTTGGAATCAGGAAATAGAATTGTAGCTAACACACAACTCCACAACCAAGCAAGAAGAGAAGCAAGAAGAGTTTGGCAGCTGCCAAACATTACAGGCAATAAAGGAGTAAGATATGAACAAGGTATTATTGATAGTAATAACTATTCAAATTTTAGGGTTTTCTATTTTATTTTCACAGACAGCCCCAGATTCTTTATGGTTTTATACTTATGGAGGAAATTTAGATCATAAAACTTATTCTTTAATCCAATGCAGTGATGGTGGTTTCGTTTTTACAGGTAATACATATGAAAGCGGAAATTCTGATGTATATCTGATTAAAACAGATGAAGATGGAGTTGTATTGTGTAGTAGAACTTACGATAGATCAAATTCAGATTATGGATATTCAGTTTATGAAACATCAGATAATGGACTGATAATAGCGGGTTATACAAAATCTTATAATCTAGAAAACATGGATATTTATTTGATAAGAACTGATTCCGATGGTGATACTCTTTGGACGAAATCTTTTGATAATACGTTGTTTGAATTTGGACAATCAGTAATTCAAACTTATGATGGAGGTTTTATGGTTACTGGTTGGGGTCAAACTCCTGATTATGGCAATAAAATGATATTATTAAAGGCTGATGAAAATGGGAATATTTTGTGGAACAACTATATTGGAGGAGAATTTAGTAGCGCTGGAAAATCATTACAACAAACAATTGATGGTGGATTCATAATAACAGGTTACAATGGCACTGGCATAGGTTCTGCTGATCTTTATTTAGTAAAAACGGATGCTGATGGCGACACATTATGGACGAAAGGTTTTAATGAATCTGGTACTAATGTTGCTTGCTATGGAAATGACGTTAAACAGACAAATGATAATGGTTTTATTATTGCAGGTGAAGTTGAATATAACGTAGATGATTCCGATATTTTCTTGGTTAGAACTGACGAATATGGTAATACTTTGTGGACAAAAACTTTCGGAGATATACCTGATTGCGGAGCGGAATCAATTCGACAAACGAATGATGGTGGTTTTATAATGTCTGGTTGGAAACACGAAATAGGATCTGGTCATTACGACATATACATATTAAAAACTGATAGCAATGGTGATTCATTATGGTCGAAATCTTTTGGTGGTACATATGATGATATTGCATATGATTTAGTTGAAGATAGTGAGGGTGAGTTTATTGTTACTGGTTATACAGATTCTTATCCATTGCCTGGTAATTATAGCGCTTTTCTGTTAAAATTAGGTTATGAAACAAACACGGATAATATCATTAATTCATCTTATTTTTCAGCAATTAATTATCCCAATCCCTGCAATCCAACAACAACAATTGAATTTTCTATCCCAAATAGCTCTAAAGTAGAACTTATGATTTATAATATCAAAGGACAAAAAGTAAAAACAATTATAAATGACCTCTACGAGAAAGGTAATCATTCAATCACTTGGAATGGTGATGATGATTCAGGCATAGCAGTTATTCCAGGAGTTTATCTGTATAAATTAAATATTGATGGTAAAACTGAAGCAGTGAAAAAATGCTTACTGTTGAAATGAAAGAAATGCTGCTCACAAGCGTGTCTGCGGTTTTGCTGGTCGGTACTTTTGCCTGTATCCTGCCGGTAAGTGGATTCTTCATTTATTACCAGCTCAGAATTAATAAAAAAGGCTCCGGGTTAAAGAAATATTTTCATGTTTAAACCTTACGAATGGTTTTCGAATCTCCTGCTTCTCTTGACCTTCGCATGGTTAATATCGTTTAATAAAAGAGGTTAATAATGAACAATAATACAGATATTAAGATCTACCGAAAGCTTCAGCAGCATCTGGATAATTTTCCCATTGGAATGCCGGCTACGGAATCAGGTGTTGAAATTGAAATTCTCAAGTTTTTATTCACACCACTTCAAGCAAGAATTGCTACTTGTTTAAATTTAGGACCGAAAAGACCAGGAAAAGTGTTGAATAGATTTCAAGATCGATTTGAGATTGAAATGACAGAGCAGGAAATGGCAGATCATTTACATGAAATGTTCATGAACGGTTCTCTGGAACGTTCTGGCAAAGAAGGATCCTGGCGCTATTCCAATGCTATGCTGGCAATTGGCATGTTCGAATATCATGTCGATAAACTCACACCGGAATTTGTGCAGAATATGAACGATTATTTTGAAGAAGCTTTTGCCGACGAATTTCATCGAACCGCTGTACCGCAACTTCGAACGAGCCCCCATATTCAAGCTTTAGCTCCAGATCATAAAATCGCTACTTATGATGATATGCGAACATTTGTGCAGAATGTAGAAAAACCGATCCAGGTCGCAAACTGCATCTGTAAGCAAGGTGAAGCAATGCTGGGAAATCCCTGCAAGCAGACTGACGATATCGAGATTTGCCTGATGTTCGGAAGTAAAAGCTATGCAGCACGGGAGCAAGTTCGAGAGATTTCCAAACAAGAATGTCTGGCGATTCTTGATAGAGCAGAGAAAGAAGGAATGGTATTGCAGCCAGGCAATACAATGGAACCATTTTGCATCTGCATATGTTGTGGATGTTGCTGTGGCGTACTTACAGCAGCAAAACAATTTCCAAAACCTGCTGAACTATTTGCTACAAACTATTTTGCTGAGATAGCCGCAGAAGACTGCATTGGTTGTGGGGTATGCATAAAGCGTTGCCAGATGGATGCAATAAAGCTGGTAGGCAAGAAAGCAATTCTGGATCTGAATCGCTGTATAGGTTGTGGTTTATGCGTAACTACTTGCCCTACAAAAGCATTAAAATTGACCAAAAAAGAAAACGAAACAGTTCCTCCCAAAAACACTGCTGCTCTTTACATGAAGATATTGCAGAGGAAGTTTGGTAAAAGAAAAATGATGATGAAAATGTTGAAACTTTTATTGGGATAAATTATGTATAGAATATTAAATGTAACAGAATACAATAAAGGAATTCATGCAGCGATAAAATACATCCACGTTATCTGGGGAAATAAGACAAATTTCACATTTTATAAAGATGCTATTGTGCATTCTTCCCAGCCCGGTAAACATCTTCCCCACTTCTACCTGATGTGAGATAAAGGAAAAGTGATCCTTGATAAATTTACAAAAATTGAAAGATCAAGAAAGCGTGTCGTCGGTTTGGTCTTGTGGTGCTTTTTCGATTCCGCCGCACACGCAAAACATTATATTTCCATAAACCGTAATAGTTCTCACACATAAGGGTTGGGATTATTGATCGTATTCAAATAACTATTCTTCATTTTTCCTTTGCGGTAATGGCGTCTTTGCGCGAATCCTAATCTTTCCTGGAGGATTGGATATGAAGTAGCTATAGATTCAGAAGTATATGATTTATGTGGATCCCATGGTTGCCAGAAGGGGAAGCAGAGATTTCTTTTGGGGATATACGAAATATCCTAACTGTAATAGAACTAAAGAAGTTTTTTTAATTATTTCTAAAAAAAAATCGTCTAACAAGTAAATGCTAGACGATATTATACTAAACTACTATCAGGATTTCTTTATACCCCATTTTTTAAAAAACCAGACATGCCATAGTAATGGGATTATACTCCAAAAATTCCATATTAAGGATTCTCCATGTATGAATCGGTGGGAAATTATATGAGAATTCCCCAAACCCCATCCTCCAAAATTGACGTAATAATAGAAACAATAGTTAGCAACCGCAAGTATTAAAACGACAACAGTTCTAAAGATAAAAGCTTTCCATGAATCCTTGTTTTTGAATGGTGTAATATCATCAAAATAATGATGATATATTAAAAAAGGAAATAAGAAAAATCCAGCAATTTCGGCACTATGATACCAGAGAAAACGGATTAAATCATCTGTTTCTGTGAGGTGATGAATGGTTTCTTTTGGCATCCATAAGGGTATTATTTTGATACACAACATGCCGATAACATACCCTAATGTTATTACCCCTGCCAAGGATAATAGTCCTTTCCATGGCTGAGGTAATTTAATACACGACCAGGGTTTTCCTCTCCAGACATTGGCTGTCATAAATAGAATAACAATCGCCCATTCCCACCAGCCAAACACCCAATGAAGATTATTTGTTCCACTAAAGTTCCACCAAGGAGCATTAAACCCAAATGATGTTCCTAGTTGTTGAGAATAAACTGACCCCCAGAATGGAACAATTAAAATTGTGAAACAAAAGAGAGTGAATAAAGACCCCCATCCTAATCCTGCAAAACCAGCTCTTGGCTGTCCTAAATTACTGGGGAGGACAGGCCATCCTTCAAATAAAATGGGAATCGTTGGGTATGTAAAAAATCCAATTAACACAAAGCTCACAATAGCGCTTTCGGCAAAATGTTTTTCTACCATGAATTTAAGAGCTATCGATACTCCGTTTGGAAGAATTGTTTTTCCGGCTCCAGCCAACTCATTAAGATTGATTTGACTAAGGAAATTAAATCCTAATCCAAATATCCGATAAAAGACAATATGGATAAAAAAGAATGTGAGAATAATATTTAGAATGGTTAACATTATTCCCTGCCATGGTTGACCCATTTTCGCTACTGGCCAATTATCGAATGATAAATGCTGCCATAAGCCTACGAGGATCATCACAGCCAAATACATTACAAACGGATAAGGAAACAAATTTCCTGGACCACGAGAATCGCTAAATGTGAACCAAAGAACCAACGCAATGAGAAAAAATACAATCCAAGCAATAAATCCAGTTTTTAAAGACTCTGATCTTGATTTTGACATTTCTGCATCCTTTATTATTATTGAATTTAATTGTTTAAAATTAATATAGCAATATTGTCTGGCTTATTAAGTTTGTCAATGATGTTATGCTCATTTTTAGTATTTTAGTTTTAATGTCGTATACGATGTGACACCATCGAACTCAGCCTGTGGAGTCAAGGGAAAGAATGCCTTATTTAAGGTGGTTTTTTGATTTTGGAACCAACACCGAGTTGCGGGTTGTGGGTTGCGAATTAACCTGAATTCATTTGTTATGATTTTAAAAGAAACTAAAACCAAAATACACGAAATATTGCGTATAAACAACCCAATGAGAGGTATATACGAACTTTTGTGGAAATTTAAAGTAGATATTGCTATCAGTCCGTTTCGTCTGAATCTTGCGATTCAAACTTTGGTTGGTTCGTTTCCAGGCGGAATCCTGCTGATCCCGCCGCACAAGCCAAACATTACCAATTATTAACTTCATTAATGGAAAAGAAAGCAAAAGGAGCTGTATGGAACAACTCCACATCATATGGAATAGAAATTCTCTAATACTATGATATCATTGCTTTGATATCTTCTTCAACATTTGTTATACCACAGATATTAAAGTTCTCGACTAATACTTTTACAATATTGGGAGAAAGGAATGCGGGAAGCGTTGGTCCAAGATGGATATTCTTCACCCCAAGATACAAAAGAGCCAGCAGCACGGTTACCGCTTTTTGCTCATACCACGCAATATTGTAGACAATCGGAAGATCATTGATATCCTCAAGCCCGAATACTTCTTTCAGTTTCAGAGCGATGAGTGCAAGAGAATAGCTGTCATTGCACTGCCCGGCATCGAGTACGCGAGGAATTCCACCAATATCACCGAGATCGAGTTTGTTATAGCGATACTTAGCACAACCTGCAGTAAGGATCACCGTATCTTTTGGAAGGGCTTCTGCAAATTCAGTATAATAGCTTCTCCCTTTTTGGCGCCCATCACAGCCAGCCATGACCACAAATTTTTTGATTGCACCGGATTTCACTGCATCAATCACTTTGTCTGCCAGTGCAAGAACCTGATTATGTGCAAAACCACCTACGATCTTGCCTGTCTCGATTTCTGTCGGAGCCGGCAAAGTTTTGGCAAGCTCGATCACAGCAGAGAAATTTTTCGCTTCACCTTTCTCGGGATCGACAATATGCTTTACTCCATTAAATGCGACGCTGTTCGTCGTGAAGACCCGTTCCTTGTATGATGCTTTTGGAGGAACGAGACAATTTGTCGTTAAAATAATTGGTCCATTGAATTTTTCAAACTCTTCAGTTTGCTTCCACCAGGAATTACCATAGTTACCAACAAAATGATCATATTTTTTGAATGCAGGATAATAGTTTGCAGGGAGCATCTCGCCATGGGTATATATATCCACACCTGTTCCCTCGGTTTGTTTCAGCAGCTCTTCCATGTCCTTAAGATCGTGTCCTGAAATGAGAATTGCAGGATTATTGCGCACACCAATATTTACTTCTGTAATTTCTGGATGTCCATAGGATTCTGTATTCGCAGCATCAAGGACAGCCATTGCATCAACCGCATATTTCCCGCATTCCATGACCAGCCCAACCATTTCATCAACACTCAAGTTATCATCCAGCGTAGAAATAAACGCTTTCTCTATGAACATCACAACTTCTTTCACTTCTTTTCCAAGACGCATAGCATGATCTGCGTATGCTGCAATTCCTTTAACGCCATATATAAGCAATTCACGCAATGAACGGACATCTTCATTTTCCGTCGTGAGGACTCCTACTGCTGCTGCTTTTTCATCAATATTGTCGTCAGTAATAGTAAAATTAGCTGCATCATGATCGGCCAGTTTTCCAGCATCGAGTCCCATTTCTGCAACTTTCTTCTTTCCCCACTCACGCATTTGGATGGTTTCTTTGATCGCATCGATGAAATAATTTCTATCAAAATTCGCATTGGTGATCGTAGAAAATAGCTGCTCCACAATGAACTTGTCTA
>Ga0268278_1000611_pt1 | contig 23816 bp, 17 predicted proteins | sample saktaG_3_FD_190135 | JGI IMG/M metagenome (GOLD analysis project Ga0268278, IMG submission 190135) | Saline water microbial communities from Sakinaw Lake, British Columbia, Canada - sak_2010_1_5_55m | ecosystem: Environmental > Aquatic > Non-marine Saline and Alkaline > Saline ...
GTTCGATCACCCTGTCGTCCATATACAGGATGAACTGCCTGATGTCCCAGACCTCGGTAATAGCAGCGGACTTCCTGGTCAGCCTCTGTTTATAAAGTGCCAGGGCCTCTTCGGCTGAAAGCTGGTAGCGCGAGGCCACGCGGTAGAGCCGCGTGATATCGTCCCCCTGCCACCAGGCGAAGATGCCGTTGACGTCCGGCGCCGATATACGGACGCGTTTTTCAGCCGCGTCCCAAATGACCTTGTAGCAGCCATCGCCCAGTATGGCCGTATCTATCTCGGTGGTATAGTCCAGTTCCGAGCAATTATTCAGGTCATAGACCATATAGATCAGGTCCTCGGCCTGTTTCGCCATGTCCGCCGTCTTCCCCTCGCAGGCAAAATTCAACTCATTCATCAGGTAGCTTGTGACCTTATCCACGGCGATCTTCACGTAATTGAAGACCAGCTGGCGGTAGCGCGATCGCTCCGACCACTGCGCGCCGTTATAGAAATCCAGGTTGGACCTGTATGAGCTCAGCCTGGCGCGATCCATCTGGTCCAAACTCTTAATATCAAAATCCATACAGAAGCGATAATATGGCATGCATGCGCACACAAACAATGGCGGAATGTCGTTTTTGAAAAAGAACCTTTAACTTGACCAATAATGAACAAGGTGTTTAAATAGTGTAAACATATTGTTTATAACAAATGAACATATTAAAAATCTACAATAAAACAAGTTGGAAGATATTGGAGGCGGTAAAGTACGACCGTCTAAATCTCAGGGATATAGCCAGGGGGCTGGGCATGTCGCCGGCGGCTATTCATAATCATCTGCGCATCCTCGGGGAATTCGATTTAATTAGCATTGAAAAGGATAAAAATCAGCACCTGGTCATCCCCAATACCGATAATTTTTATTACCGTTCAATTATGCGAGTAATGAATTACCAGCAAATACAAATCTGTGAGGCCTTCGGGGAGTTGGAGAAATTTGGGGTGATCGGCATCTATGGAAGCTTTGCAGCGGGAACAGATGAAAAAGGCAGCGATATAGACCTGGTTATTTTCACAGAAGCCAGTGAAATTGAGGTAAGGGAAGCCGCGAATAAATTATCGCAGCAGATGGATAAGGAGATAAACCTGTTGATGCTTAACCGGCGGAAACTGGATAAATTGAAGAAAAGCGATTATGAGTTTTATATGAGGTTGAAACTCCAATCCATCATGTTTAACGGTGATATCTTTGCTTGAAGATCTTTTCAAGCAGGGATTGCTTAAAAAAGCTGCCAGGAGCAAGGAATTGGCTGCTAAGAGCTTAGGGCAGGCCGCCTATTTTCTGTGGGAGGCTCAGGACCTGATTGCGCTTAAGAAAGAAAGAATGGCTGTTATCGCTTTATATAGTGCCATGTTCCATTGCACCAGGGCATTACTCTACCGGGACGGTATAAAGGAAAAGAGCCATTACGCGGTTGCCAGGTACCTGGAATACGAATATGTTGAAAAAGGGATAATAGACAGGAAATATGTGCTTGTCCGGGACATACTCAGGGATTACAGGCACGAAAGCCTGTATTCGCTTATTACTGCTGATGCAGATACCGATTTGAAAGAATATATTGAGTCCTGCCGTCAATTCATTGAAGTTATGACAGCTATAATTAAATAGGTGTTTTGCGGTTTGTAAAGTGCTGCGGCACCCTCTGCGATCATTTAGAATTTACTTATTGTTTGGAATTTGGTACTTGGAGCTTGGAATTTTCTTCTTAATCCTCCTTCTCCTATTCATCTCCCTCTGCACCGTGCGCGTGCTCACCCCGAAGGCCCTGGCCACATCTTGAACACCGATACCGCTGTGTCTCATCTTCTGCATCGCCTCGGCCCTCAATTGCAGGCGCATCTGTTGCTTCCCCCGCGGTATCGACTCCAGGCACTCCTCCAACGGGCAATCACTGCACCGTGGACTAAATTCGCAACCGGTGTCTGAATAATCTGAGCTATTACCCCGTGACCCATAATCATTATGCATAGTGGGGTCGATGATATGGTATGCATACGACGAGCGTCTACGGAAATATGTCGCTTTTTGATCGTGAAATACGCTGTCATTGAAATCCTCATCCTTTGCAGGGGCGTACCTTCAGGTGCGCCCGTCCGTTGCCGGTCATTGCGAGCGCAGCGAAGCAATCTAAACCTGCGCAGACACCGAAATAAATGCTAAAATGGATTTAATAGTAAATACTTATGATAAAAACCTTATTGCTAATCCTGATCCTTTTCCTGGCCTTCTTCATGGCCTTTATCCCGCATATCGGCTACGCCTACCCCGTGCATTTGGACGAGTGGCTGCACCTGGCTGAGACAAAGGCCGTAGTTGAGGCAGGCTCAATCAATTATCCCGACCCCTTCAGCGGTAAGGAGGCCACCGGCCTGCTCAGCAGCCAGGAGGTGAACTATCACCTTTTGCTGGCTGCGCTGCAGCAGGTCAGCGGCATCGACTGGCTGGCGCTATTCCGATTCGGCCCGAGCGTGGTATTCATGCTGACTGTGCTGGCGGTCTATGTGCTGTGCCGGAGGGAGGGCTACGGATTGGAGGCCGCCTTCTTCACCTGCCTGATACCCACCACCATAGGGCTGATGGGGCCAGCATTCATGGTACCCGTGGTGCTGGGATTGGTATTCATACCGCTCTCCCTGTTCCTGACATTCAGAGTCAACTCGTGGCCGGGATACCTCTTGCTCTTCCTCATAGCCAGCTTCCTGTGGCTGCTACACCCACCTACGGCAGCAGTACTCTATATAGTAATAGGGCCCTACATCCTGCTCAACCTGACGGGAAATTGGCGCCGTAGCATCGTCTTGACCGCTACACTGCTCGCACCACTTCTGATCGCCCTGCCCTGGATGTGGTCAAAGCTGCTAGTGGAAATGGGCAGGCTACAGGTATCGCAGCCATTTCCAGCGAGCGTGGATATACCTGCGTTGCTCTTTCTATTCGGGATAACTCCGCTGATACTGTGTTTTATCGGCATCGTTGCACTGGCTAGGATAGGGGACCGGCGCAACTATGGATTGATACTAGGTCTAGCATTGTTGCTGCTAACCGGGGTGGTTCTTTTATGGTTTCGTTACGGCACGTACATTCTCTATTTACGCAGCTTGCATACCACGCTGCTGCTGATCAGCATACTGGCCGGTGCCGGCCTGCTGTGGGTGCAGTCAATTAAACAACCAGCCGGCAGACTGCTCTGCACCGCGGCCGTGGTTGCGGTACTGGCCACGGCCGTGCCGGCACGGATGGAGATACCGTATTACCACATGATAGATAATGACGACTACCGCGCTTTCACATGGATTAAAGAATATGTAGAGCCCGGTGATTACCCGGCCATTGTGGCGCCCTGGCAGGGCAGCGCCTTCACCGCCGTTACCGGTATGAATGTTCTGCGGTACATCGGTTCAAGTAAAATATTGGCTGACGACCTGGTCAACAGCTACCTCAACAGCGGGTGCCCGGACACTGCATTTCTGCAGGATAACCATGTTGCAATGATCTATACCCGGCTGCCCTGTGACAACCCTGCTCTGATGCAGGTGAGGATTAACGTTTATATCACCGCCGTGGATATCACGGATAGATTTACCTCAGCCGCCACGCTGCAGAACGGCAGCTTCGAGGCGGTTCATGGCCGTCCACCCGCTGGCTGGGGCAAAAGTGCGTCCAATGCTAAGCCCACCTACCTCTTTCCCAAAGCGGGCCGTGGGGGTGGCTCAAGCGCGGGCATAAATATGCACTCGTCCGCGCCCTACAAGCCATGGCCTTTAGCCAGGTGGTATCAGAAGGTGGCAGTGCAGTCAGGAAGCAGCTATGTCATGGGCGGCTGGATAAAGGCGCAGGATATCGCGGGTGATGGCGGTGCCCGGATATCCGTGCAGTGGCTAAATGCAAGCGGCAAAGCACTAATGCCAACCGAAGCAATACCTTACACAAAAGGCACCGGTGACTGGACTTATTATGAGTACAATGTAACAGCCCCGGCGGGGGCTGCGGCCTGTTATCTCTGGCTTGAGTTGGCCGGCTGCTCGGGCACGGCCTGGTTCGATGACATCACCTTTGAAGCCGAATAAAACCCGGAACCATGCAACCACCACTATCCGCAGGTGACGTTCCTGGGAGGAGGCTGTCTCTACCCACTTTTAGATCAGGAACCCCACCTTCTGGTTGTCGCCTGTTTTAGATAGGCTGAGGTATGATGGACGTGGTAGAATATGGCCGTGGGCAAAAAGAGCATAGCAAAGCAACTCCGACAACAACAACAACCGTTCCCAACCGAACCTGATAAAAGCCGTACTAATTGAGCAAACCATTTTATTGCCAAAAAGCTGATAATTCCTATTACCTGCGGGATTGGAAATGCTTTTTATGAATGGTCCAATGCTAGTAGATGGGCAAAAGAGTTAATGATGATCACTAAATCGCGCACAGAAGCGGCTAAATTCGTTAGCGATATAATTTGGGTGGCAATCGCACAATTGTTCGTTTCATTGCTTCTTGTTTTTGTAACCATGCCTGCTTTGACAAAAACCTATACTTCTGAAATATATGGCATATGGATGCAGGTAAATGTGACTGTAAACTTACTTGTACCATTATTATCCCTCCAATTCGGCACTACAATAGTACGGTTTTTAGCAGAAAGTGCAAATACAGATGATAGACGACGTGTTTTTGGGACTTTGCTGTGGCCGGTGGTGATTCTTGCTTGCCTTGTTTTTATCATATCGCTCTTATTCAAACAAGAATTATCAATGTTACTCTTCAATTCACTTGAATATGTTTCCTATGTTCCATTAACTTTTCTATGGGCTGGCATAGGGTCAATATACATTGTTGGCCTCTCCTATATGCGCGCGAGTGGAAAGATAAAAAAGCTTATGATTATCCTAGTCTCCTTTGCTGTATCTAAAATACTGGTGATAATTACCCTGGTGACAACCGGCCATAGTCTTGGATGGATTATCGGATCTGCTGTAGCCTGCGAAGCGATCACTACAGCTTTGATCACGTGGATGATAGTGCGGGAAATTGGGTGGCCTACATTTGATCGTGACAAAGTGAAGGATTATTTGACTTTCAGCGTGCCGCAAATACCGGGGGGTGTCTTTACATGGATTATTAGTCTCAGTGATAGGTATTTTATTACACATATTATCAACCTATCCCAAGCGGGTATTTATTCGGTCTCATGGGCTTTGGGAAACACATTGATTTTGTTTTGTCAGCCTATTGCTTTTGTTTTACTGCCAACTCTCTCAAAATATTGGGACCAAACCGATAAGGTCAAAGTTATTAATTATTTAGACTATTCGAACAAGCTATTTTTAGCACTGGCTATCCCTGCGGCAGGAGGATTATTCATATTATCTCAACCATTGCTTCGCATTTTTTCTACCGCGGAATACATGGTTGGCGGGACCCTTGTTTTACTCATAGCCATCGGTACAATACTTAATGGTCTATATCAGATAAATGTGTATATAATCTTGCTCATTAAGCAAACCAAGTGGTTGCCTTTATTGATTGGAATAGCTGGAACCATAAATATTGGCCTAAATTTGGTTCTAATTCCCGCATCCGGTATATTAGGTGCGGCCATTTCTACCGTAGCAGCTTACTCTTTCCTCGCGATTATAGTTGCAATATGGGAACGAAAGATTATGGGCTATCGCATGGATTTTGTGTTTCTTGCCAAAGTTATCTTTGGGACATTACTAATGATTATCAGTTTAAGTTTCTTCCAAATCAACAGTGTTATGAGTATCCTTATTGCAATTATTGCCGGAATCACCATATTTTGCCTTGGTCTCGTAGTGATGAGATCTTTCTCAAGACGCGATTGGCAACTCACCCGTGAAATACTGGGCGGTTTGGTAGACATGTTACGGAAAAAACAAGTCTCATAATTCACATTAGGATGTGCAGGATGCAACAAAAATTATTAACGGGAATATCAAAGATCCCCGGGATAAGGTATTTACGGATGTTGAAGATTGCAGCAGAAAATGTATATTTTACTTTGAAAGACCATCGTAGATCTTCACAATATTCGCTGGGCCACTACCATTCACCGGTACCGGATCCCGATTACATAAGAAGGCGCGAAAATGAAATCTGGCCACAATTACCAGAATTCTTGCAGGGTATAGACTTAAATGTAAAAGAACAGTTGCAATATTTAGATAGTTTCAAACACTATTATGATATGATGCCTTTTCAGGAAACAAAGAACGATCGGTTAAGATATCATTTTGAGAATGGCTTTTATACATACTCTGACGCAATAGCCCTTTATTCAATGATAAGAAAATTAAGGCCCAAAAGAATTATAGAAATAGGTTCCGGTTATTCTTCTTGTGTAATGATGGATACAAATGAACTATTTTTCAACGACGAGATTGAAATCACATTTATTGAACCACATCCTGATAGGCTAATTTCATTAATGAAAAAGGATGACTTAACTAAATACAAAATAATTCGCCAGGAAATACAGACTGTTGAAATGCCGTTTTTTAATACATTGAAAGAAAACGATATCTTATTTGTTGATTCCTCGCATATATCCAAGATCGGTAGTGATGTTAATCATATTATTTTTAATGTGCTGCCTCTGCTAAATAATGGCGTCCATATTCATTTTCATGATATTTTTTATCCCTTAGAATATCCTAAAAAATGGATTTATCAAGGCACGTGTTGGAATGAAACATATCTGTTGAGAGCTTTCCTGCAATATAATAATTTATTCAACATTGTTTTCTTTAACACATATCTCGAATGCTTTTATAAGGACATATTCGAAAACCATATGCCGCTTTGTCTAAGGGATGCTGTGGATGGGACTTCAGTGCATGGAAGCATCTGGTTAAAACATGTGCGATTAAATCAAAAAGTTGAATGGCCCGACAATATACCTTTGGCTGAACGTAGTGCCTGATACCTCCCGGCGATGTTTAACTTCCTAGCGTGACTTGTGTCTGGGCAGCGTACAATTACACTCGTTTAATCAAGAAGTTGGCCCGCGATTCCTCTGAAATAGAAATGCCCTCTCCAAATATGGAGGATATCGCCGCCAAATTATCACTGTTGCGTACTTCGACTATGGTTACCATAGATTTATTTCTAGAGATCGTTCCCCTGGCCCCTTCCAATACCTCCACCTCGGCTCCTTCAACATCGATTTTCATAAACACCACTTCATCGATATTCAATTCCCTCAAGAGATCATCAATCTTTCGCCCCCTAACCCTGATAGAACAACTGGGCGTCCCCTTTACGGAGTAACAACCGCTACCTAAAGGTGACGAAACATCCAGCAGCAGATCTTCGTTGTCTTTCCAGCAAGCCACATTTAGGGCCACTACATTTTCTAAATTATTCAGAATGATATTACTTTTTAAAACTGCGAAAGTCTCCGGATCCGGTTCGATAGCTATTACTTGTCCCCTTTTTTTCAAGCGACGCGCTACCTTGATCGTATACTTGCCTATGTTCGCACCAATGTCCACAAAAATGCCACTTTCAATCCCTTCAAAGTATAGCTGAAGTAAATACTCATAAGCTTCGGCAGCTATCATTGCGTCTTCCTCACCTTTGCGACATTTAAACAAGCCGTCTTTGTTCTTTATCATCACATCACAGGCAGGTCTGGACGCCAAATAGGTGAACCGGGGGAAAAAAGGTATTCTGGCATAAGACAATACGTTGGAAACAACCCGTAGGATTGCTCCAGGAAAAAGTATCAATTTATCCCTGATTGTGCGACCCTCACTGAACATCTTGAGTATACGAAATGCCTGGCCAATCAAATAAGCCTGATCCTTTGTATTATACATGTCACAATAATAGCTCTGATTGGTATTTTTCTCAACAAATCGGACAGTTTTTGAAACACTTCATCGCGCTAATGGTTTATTGTACTTGTATATATATTTGACATTGATCACCGCTGCTATATATCCCATTTAGCGTATTCCGTGTAAAACCTTCTCTATATTGCTTACCACCCTGTTGTTTCAGTTCTAAAAGATTGTATGCGTAGTTGTTATACATATAGTCAGAACCATAGTACTTATAGCCTAAAGATCGGGATAAATTAAGATCCCCTTCAACGAATAACTTGCCTGCCATTTCAGACTGGCTAACAAAAGCATAGGGGTCACTTGAATACTTAGTAATAGGTATAGCGAGCATGGAAATTATCACAAAAAATATTATCATTGCGGTCAATACTATTGGGTAGAGCTTAACCCAATGATTTCTTGCTGTTAGATTGCTTTTTCTTTCAATAACTGTACTTTTATTATTGCTGTCTATTACATCTGCCAACACCAAAGTCCATAATATAACAACAGGAGTAATGCCAAATATAAAACCTCTTTCTGCGCCAAAGACTGAGAATCCAGCTATAACGAGCGATGCAGAAAAGCCCATATACCCGATAAAAAAGCCCGCCATGGTAATGCTCCAATTGATGTACTTGTGATTGAACAATAAGTATGAAATGCTAAATATACTTAGTGCCATCGTAATAGCAATAGATAGCCATCTAATGTTGTTGACCACTTCATAAGCAATTGTCGGCGTGGTTACATTTCTATCAACAAAAACGAATAAATCGCCAGTAATTATGTTGCTAAATATATCTTCTCCCCACACAACTATTCTGCTCGCGACATAATAGGAGTTATAAAATGTATAAGCAAGATATGCTACGGATAATATAGTAATAAAACCCGTAATAAATTGTATTCGTAGCGAGACTCCATCTAAAGTATATAATCTTTTAATCTGGGGAATATGAATTACAACACTATACAAGGCAAATAAACTCAGCAATGTAATTAGATTAATCAGCGGTGTCAGCGCGTGAGCAAAGATTAAAACGCCTAATACTATAATAACCAGAACCTTAATAACTACTTTGCCATAAGTAGTATTGGAATTTATTAAACTCATCCATAAAACTAGTAAAACTACAGTTAGTAGCAGACCATAATTCGCCGGACTCATATGATATGACTGACTCCATCCTAGGGTGGCGTAAGCAGCAGGTGCAATCACGGCATATTTAAGTGTTGCCTTTCTAGCAAAGGTATAGATAAAAAATAGAAGCAAGAACGATGTGAATAACGGATAATATCTGCCCAAATCTAGTGGATTCATTTCATTAATTTGGCTAATTATGGATAAAAAAGTAACGACCACCGGATATGTGGCTATATAATCAACATTACCTATTAGATGGCCTGCATTATTTAGGTACTTAACAAGCTCAGCTACCCCAAAAACATCCAAAAACCTGGGGTTGTCATAGATAAAACAGGGTATTCCAAATATGTATAGTGCCACAACAAATATAAAGCTTATCTCGACAAGGGATTTGGCTCTGTTAACCGGATAGTAAACCATTATCAGAAAGGCAATGATAATCACCGAAATACCTGCCCAGTAGGTGAAAGATAACATTTTTATGTAATAAAAAGGATCGGCAGGAAATTGAATTATCTTAGTGTTGGCTATTGTGTGGAGCCAAAAGAATAGTGCAACTATCACTAACAAAGTTACAAGTTTACCTCTCTGCTCCAAGACGGATTTATAGTTACTGCTTGTAGAGGTCGAAATAAAGCTTTTCATATTCGTCGGTTACTCTATTCCATGTTCTTATTTTGGCCGGGTTGAAAGGACCGACCCGAATATCATTATTATGAATTTCCATTATAAGATCAGCAAGTTCCCTGGCATCCGGCGGATAATCAATACCGAAACATCCTGGTTCGCTGGTGAATGCAGTCAGAGAGCTGGTATTCGCAACAATTGATGGTATGCCAGATGCTAATGCTTCAATAACGACTATCCCAAAATTTTCCAAACGGGAAGGTAACAAAAATATATCAACATCTTTATATCTTCGCCATACTTGATCCATGGGTACGTGACCACTCCATACCAGGTTATCCTCGACACCGAGCGTGTGGGCCATTTTTTCAAGTTGATCTTTGTACGGACCTTGCCCAACAATTTCCAGTGATGGTTGCATATTATGGACAGATTTCAGTTGTTGCATGGCGTTCAATATATATTGTAAACCTTTGTGTTCTACCAACCGTCCGACATACAGCAACGATATATGTTGGCTGCAGCTTGCTCTTTTCACACATTGGTTGATGATTTCTATATCTATTCCGTGGGCTATTACATCAATGTTTTCTATCATCAAGGAATGATTTTTTCGTAATACTGCTGCTTCATATTCTGAGCAGCAAATTATCTTAGCAGTATAATTTAACATATTTATTACTGCCGGTCTGTAAAGCATGTGGAGAAAATTCCGGAACGTAGTCGTCCCTGAACCGAGATAATGAGGTGTGAATACAATCGGTTTGCCAAAGCTATGTAACAGCAATATTGATTCCACGCTGAGAAGATCATGGTACATATGGACATGGATGATATCCTGATTTTTTAGTAATGCTACGCCATCTGTTGTGATATAGCTATATAGCGCGGGACTGAATCCATATAAATACTTTGAAAGAGGTGACCCCAATCTCTTGACCTTAACGGAGTTTACCTCCTCTTCAGCATTTCTGGTTCCTTCTGCGTTGATAGTTAAAATAGTACACTGGTGGCCTCTCCCTGCTAAATTTTCACAGATACTCTTAATGACTTTGGATACGCCGGCGCCTTGCATAGGATTATATACAGGGCTAATAGTAAATATTTTCATGTTTTAATATTGCTAAAAATAAACTTGTGTTTACCTGCTTTAGTAATAGGTATCTCGTCAACAAACTCGACTTCTATTTTCGCTCCCTTGCTTATATGATCAGTTATAATACCTAAAAAGTGCTCGGAATCCTTATCCGTATAGCACTCCTTTTTCACAAGTTTGATTAATATATAATCCGCGCTATTCTGAATAACTTGATACTGCTTTATATATTGGAACTTCTGGAACAAGTCAATCAGCGCTGGTCCTGGTAGCGTCGATCCATCACTGAAAACAATTGTATCCGTGGTCCTGCCCTCTAATGATTTCATTATTGGCAATCCTCGCCCACACAGGCATTGCTTATCAGTAAGAGTTCCTTTGTCTTCTACAGCGTATCTAATAAACGGCATGCTGTAGTTGTGAAGGTCAGTGGCTAAAATCTCACCCGTGCAACCCGCCGGCACGGGTCGTTTGTCCTCATCAACGAATTCCATGATAGCTTTCTCTACCGTGATATGATAACCGAGGTGTTCAGCGCATTCCATCGCCTGCGGTCCGCCATCGTAGCATCCATATTGGTCAAATACTTTACAGCCAAATTGTCTCTCTATAATCGCTCTATGGTATGGAAAAAGCATCTCCGCCGTGGTAAAAATAGCTTTTGGCCTGATATTATTTATACCTTTCCTGCCCAGATAATCGGCAAACAAGTACAGCACTGAGGGGTAACCCCGCAAGAAAGCAGGCCTGTATTCCACAAGACGCCGGGCATAAGAACTCATTATTGAATTACTCATGTTGAGTGCAGAAAGTTTCAGGTTCCGCTCCATCAAATTTCTAACCCGTTGCTTAAATGTTGGCTTTTCAGCAACAAGTGATGAGCCGCCTATTGCTGCTCTCCTATCTCCTAAATTATAGTTTGCCCATTTCCACCCCCTGAACATGCCTGCCCAGGCAACAGAGGCAACGTCCATGTCTATATAATATTTTAACGGTTCACCGGTAGAACCACCGGTGGTATCGATAAATGCCCTCCGTCTATTGGCATCTTTAGATATCAGGCCAGAAAAATTTCGGCGTATATTGTCTTTTGTTAATATGGGAAGCTTGTGTAAATCGGCGATAGTTTGTATATCGTTATATGTCAGCCCTCTCTCATCAAATATGCGCCGGTAATAAGTAGTATTCTCATAAGCATGTTTGATTAAGGCTCTGAGTTTCTCATTTTGTAGTTCACGAAGTCGCTCCGGAGACCACCACTGCGTCTTCTCCATCTCCCTAAGGTATTTCATCAGTCGAGTCCCCAGGAACATGTCGGCCACAGGGTAAAAGATGTGATTGGCTAATATTGAATACACTTTGTATTTCCTGATTCTAAGCTTTTCTATTCGGGTTACCATGCTGCGGATAATTTTCAATAAAATCTGCCATAAACTGGGCAACGTCCATTTTATCATCCAGCAGTCTTTTACGCTTTATGGACCATTGTTCTTTTAAATCCGGTTGCTCGATTAGTGCCAAGGCTTTATCTATAACCTTAGCTGCTTCCTGAAAACAATATAGCAGGCCATACTTTTGCTCCAATTCGATGAAGTTGCCGAATTGCCGTGTATAAGAAGCACAGACAACAGTGGGTGTCCCAAGCACGGCTGCTTCCCAGGCCATCGTTCCTGTATCACCTATCAGGAGATGGGCAAAGTAAAGGACGTGATGGATCCTGTGATAGGAAGTGGGCAGCTTGTAGTGCTCCAGATCGGCAGGCAGGTTTCCTTCAGCGGAAATGAATACCCTGGCGTATTTGCTTAGTTTTTCCACCAGCTGGTATTTGTCATTTGTTGAGAGGCCTTTTCGATCAACGTCATGTAACGCTTCAAATGAACCGAAACGCAAAATGATAAACCGCTCTGCGCTCGTTATTCCCAGATCGTTGTAGATAGAAGGGTCAGGTTTAAAGTAATTGGGACGGAGGTAGGCCAATTCCTTATAGCCATTGAAACGCACATGATTCTTACCAAGATATTTTTGATAACAAGCAGGAGTAAGAATGGTGCTCGCAATGTATCTCCACGATAGTCTTTCAAAGAAAGGGATCGGCTCACAATCATCGAAAATAATACATGGCTTTCTAAGCATAAAGGCTATCCACGCTTCTATGGTTCCGAAACCAATTAGGACATCCGGTTTGAACCGTGTCACCGGACCGAGTGAGCGAATAAGCTGAATCGGCAGCTGTAGTATCTTTCCGTACCTGGTCCTGCGTGCTCTGCCGTAAGTTAAGTTTTGAATACCATAGTTATCTAAAAGGTGATTTATTGGTTCGCTTTGTCGTGCTACTACATTTACTGTATGACCTCGTTGCTCAAGCTCATTCACTATGCGATGCCAAAAATGCACCTGGCCTGGGGTATGAATGAAGAATGTCACTCTCACTTGGTTTCCTAGCTAAGAGAAACCTAACTGTACATGAAATAGCTATCGGTTTCCCTATCCGTTAAAGTACTTGGCATAAAAAATGTGGGGGAGCAAATTTAGCATGCAGGCTATCTTGATAGGCAGTCGCAACGCCCGGATAGCGGGGTAATAGGTGGAGTAATCACGGAATGTCTTGGGTTCCGACGACAATATCTTTTCAAATTCTGCGGTAGTAAGGCCCAATTTATTTCTGCAGTATTCGGCAATATCCTTGTCTTCGGGAAGGGCTTCCTTAATAGATTCCAAAGCTTGTTCTCTTGTCATCTGTCCCGAGCGAATATAGGCTGAAAATTCGACTATCCTCTTATCAATGTTAAATTTCTTCGGGAGCAGGTTTGTGATAACAAACCGGGTGTATACGGATTCAAAATGATGACCGCCATAGTAAGTCCATCCAAGCTCCTTCTGGAGGATTTTCTTGGATTCTTCTTTGCTGTAATTGATATATGCCAGAAGGGGAACAGTTTTTATACTTTTAATAAAAGTATAGTAAAGCAAATTGGAGATGGTGAGGTTCGGGAAGCTCTTTAACTTGCCTTTGTTAAAACTCTTATACACGCCGTTGATATAGCGGCCATCTATATAAGTCCATCCAGTGGGGCTTAATCCCTCTGCCCTAAAAGAATGTCCATTCAAAATGTAACGAATACCCTCTTCGGCAGCAACGCGGTATAGCGTAGCAATAATCGCAATATCAGTTGGTATCTCTGCATCTGAAACGGAAGCTTTTAGAAAAGCTATTTGCAGATCTTTGAACTCCGCCCAATCGCAGGTAACTATTTTATAGTCGACGTTGAGTTTACTATTAGCTTTACTTATGTTTTCTACAGCTATGTTCGAATCCCATCCGTTATCCAGATGGACTGCTAAAGGCCTTAATCCAAGTTTCTTAGCCAGGTAAAGGCAGTAGGTGCTATCTGTTCCGCCGCTTACCCCAACGATGCAATCGTATTTCTTGCTTTTACCACTTGCCTTGATTTTATAAATCAACCTGTTGAACTTTTGCTGTCCTGCCTCATTTAATGGAAATTGCTTCTCTAATTCGTCGTGTGCTTTGCAAAAATTGCATATACCGTGCTCATCGAATCTTATGCCCGGTATACTTGTGTCAGAAATGCACTTAGAGCATACCTGTACATCGCTCATTTGTACGTACTGCTCTTTGGAATGAAGGTTTCTTTCAGCCGCCACAGGAAGTCCACAAATAGAAGCCACGATACCCGCGGTATATAGCGGCTGTACCTTATCTTGGATTTCTCGTGGCCGTAGCGGGCGGGCATGGGCACATCGACAATCTTAAAGCCGAGCACGCTGAGCTTGACCAGCATGTCGTTGCAATAGCCGTAGCCGGGGTAGATACGGCCGAACCTGATTTTGCGCAGGGCTTCACTTGTAATGGCGGTGTAGCCGTTCTGGGGGTCGATGATATGAAAGTTGCCTGCGGCAATGCGGGTAATCCATGTGAGCAGCCAGTTGCCAAAATGACGCCATTTGCTCATGCCTGTCTGGTAGCCTTTAATAGATAACCGGTCCCCCTTGGCATAATCGGCTTTGCCGTCTAAAATGGGTTGCACGAGCCTGAGGGCGTGGGCGGGATCCATCTGGTTATCACCGGCCATGACTATGGCGATATCCATGCCGTCCTCCAGGCACCTGCGGTAGCCGGTCACGATGGCCGAGCCCACACCGCCGTTGCGGTGGTGGCGGATATAACAGACGCGGGGATCGTTGAAGCCCTGCACTATCTGCCCGGTGGCATCGGTGCTGCCATCATCGATGATATAGGCCCGGTCGACAAAATCGGGGATGTTATCCAGGGTGTCCCTGATCAAGGCCTCTTCGTTATAGGCGGGGACCACCACGGCGACCTTCAGCGCAGAGATGCCATCCAGACTATGTACTTTTACCGCCTGCATCACCCTTTCCTATAAATATTGAACTGCCAAACCCTTTCAACTGATAAGACTATCATCAATAATTGCCCGTGTCAATATGGCGTAAGCGCCGTATGTTAATGTTCTATGATTTTGTTGTAATGCACCTCATCAAGGCGCTGCCTACAGGGGAGAACCAGCGGGTGGTGTTTTATTTGTATAAGGACAATGTGCCCGGACCCAACGTTAAGCTGCGCCTGTTTGTTGATGTTAAGTAGGGTTGCTATATGCGGGGGTTGGTATTTGTTCAGGCTACTTTAGAATATTCTTTGACTTCTTTTTCGAGGCGGTCTCCAAGAACATCGTACGCTATATCCAGGTCGTACTGTGACTGAAGGCCAAGCCAGAACCCTGAGGACATACCAAAGAACCGCCCAAGCCTCAGTGCAGTATCAGCGGTGACCTTCCTTTTCTCAAGAACGATCTCGTTAATCCTCCGTGCCGGAACACCGATATTCACTGCAAGCTTATTCTGGCTCAAGCCCAGAGGATTAAGAAACTCCTCAAGCAAGACCTCGCCGGGATGAACCGGATGCAATGTTTGTTTCTTCATTTTATTCACCTCAATGATAATCAGTAATCTCTACATCTATCGCGTCGCCATCTTTCCAGGCAAAACAAATTCGCCATTGGTCGTTTATGCGAATACTATATTGCCCCGCCCTGTTACCGGATAATTTTTCGATCCTGTTAGCCGGCGGTATGGATAGATCTTTAATGTTCTTCGCATTATTGATCATGCGCAACTTCCTCAAAGCAACCTGCTGGATATCAGGGGGCAATTTCCGCGACCGCTCACGGGAATATATTTTCTCGGTTCCGCTGCCCTTGAATGACTTGATCACGTCACTATAATATAACGCGTTGCGTTAAACGTCAAATCTTATTTTTCATACAAATTTGGGGGGTAAGTTGAAATTGTATGTTTGCCATCAGGTTAAGGGAAATGGCAGAGTGAAACCAGAGGGTGGAGTTTTACCTGTACAAGAATAATGGAGCCCGGCCGTACCTTAAACTGCACCTATTTGTTAATGTTAAATAGGATTAAAAAGGTTTAACGTCATATTCTTCTCACGCGTACATCAATCTTCCCTTCGGAGTTGGTATTTCCCGCCCTGAAGCTCGCGCTGTTTCTATCCATTCATTGATAATCACCTGAATATTTCTTACTGCTTCTTCATAAGTTGCGCCATCAGCCATACACCCTGGAAGTTCAGGAACCTCGGCTATGTAAGCTTTATCTTCGTCACTCCAATATACAATCACCTCATATCTATACATCGTCGCTCTCCTTATGAAGCGTATATTTTAAAATTATACTTCTCGCCTGCTTAACTTGATAAACTTTGGCCCTGCCATCTTTTAGAGGCTGCAAATTTATAATTTCAGCAATACCTGGTTTTGTCAGTATGTGATGATCGCCTTTAATACGCTCATTAAAACCCAGCCCTAACAAGAGATTCCTTAATTCGCTGAACCTGATGTTTTTATCAGAAAGGCCAGATATTATTTTCTCTAAAATTTATCCGCCCCTTGTTCGTTACACTCATTGATATTATATGATTATATAGCCCCAATGTAAAAGCAGTGGTAGCCTGCGCTTACGGACTATTGTAGACTACTCATTTGATAATAAGGGGCAGGCGTGCAGGCGAAAAGCTTAATGATACCCATACGTGTTGATATTGAAATTTACAGCTATGATGGGTGTTTGTTGTAATGTAGTAAATCGGTGGCCGCCGGTTCAAAGCCGACCATCCCGGCCAGTAAATTTTTCCCGCCTGTGTCCGCTATTTCCCATTAAATAAAAAAAGGGGGGAGCGGCTGCCCGCTCCCCCCTGCCAAGGCCGTACGCTTACGGGGTTACAACGATGGGGATGCTGATGGAGAACGGCCTGCCGTCCTTATATTTGCCGGTCAGCGTGATATGGTCGGCGCCGGCGGTCAGCGCGTTGACGTCGAACGTCAGCACCAGACCATCGGCCGTCTGCTCAACCTTGAGCGGCTTCACTCCGTTGAAAGACAGGCTGGACAGGTCAAGGTCATCCAAATTAACATATTGCCTTAATATAGTGATCGTGAATGTACCGGCCGAAAGGCTTACCGGCGCCGGCGGCACCACGTAATAGAACGGCCAGACAAGAGGCCCAACAGGTATCCCGCCGCCGCCGCCGCCACCACCATAGCCGCCCATCACAGTGGCCGGTGTGCCCGTAATGGGCACGGCCACCAGCACAAGCGCCATCACACAGCAGGCTATTGTTAATGGCATCAGCCACCTTTTCACCCAGCTATTATTCATACCGTTCATAAATAAGCCTCCTCCGGGAGAAATTCCAGTAGATTACAATCGTATGTAAACATTATCCGCCATCATATTGCGAAAGTCAAGTGCGTATTTAAAGCGTAATTGACTCACGGCAGCGGCCGGTAACCGATGGCCAGCAGCACCGCCTGGCCCGGCAACAAAGCCGGTAAAATTATTTTATTCCCTTTATAACTGCCGCCCGCCAGGGTCAGCTCCCTGCCGTCCAACCTGACCGAATCCACGTCTTTTTCAGTTAGCAGCGTCAGGCCATTTATGGGCGCGGTGTTATTATTCGTCACCCTGTAGCCCCCGCCGCCGGCACCGCTTACGCGGACGTTTTGCTGCAGCTCTAAATAGCCGCCGAGTTGGGACATGGTTGGGGTCCAGAGCAGGCCGGCATCCCGCTTCGAGGCTATGTATGCCAGCTGGCTGTCAAAAACGGGGGCGACCTCTATTACCCCATCGGCCGGATCGGCATACCAGGTGTGGTTATCCGACGCCGCGCCCGCCATATATTCATGCCCGATATGGACACCCCTCTGTTCGATCAATTTGTCGATATTGGCAGCGGTATAATAAAGCTCCGGCTTCCTCTTTGTATTCAGGGTGGACCACAGGTATATCCTTTGGTTATCCGACGGGTCGCCGTCTATCCTGTTGTTGTAATAGAAGAAGGAGGTATTGGCGCCCAGAAGGGAAGGGTTAAGCATATTCAGATCATAGCCGCCCGTAGCCATATCGATATACGACCAGGCATACCCGTAGCCGCGGGCGTCCAGCAGGTCCAATATGTAATTAACATCGCCTTTGACCGTCCCCCGGCAGGCGATGTCCTCCAGGTTGTTGGCGCCGTTGGCGGCATCGGCGTCCATCCAGTTCACAGCGCCGTAGTGCGACAGCCGCTGCAGGCCGACTGCGACCTCCGCCCTGGTATCGGTGTCGGCTGAAACGGTATTCCCGATAACCTCCGCCCCGTCGCGGCTCAACCGGTCATGCAGGGATTTAAACCCTGCATCGTTCAGGTCATTGTAGGGCGCACTCTGCCAGGCGACAAATACGGATTTGGTCCAGCCTATACCCCTGCCCACGATGCCCCCGGCCCCATACTCCGGGTCAGCCGTGTCCGCGCTGCCGTAGGCCACGGCGTTCACCGTCGCCGTGCTTTCGGAACCCGCAAAGTTGGCCAATACTAAAACAGCTTCGTACCCGTCCGGCAGCCGGGTTTTCACCAGGGTCTCAGGCAAGACCCCCGGGCTGACCGAGAAAACCACATACGAGGTGTAACTATCCCCTGCGCGCCTGGATTGAGCGCTCAGGTCGGCCCTGTCCCCTCCACCATTTTTAACGTAGCATCTAAACGGGTGGTTGAACTGATTGTCCGAAAAGAGACTGCACGCGCTTGCCGTAGCGGTAGACCTCAGCCGCATGGACTGCATGCTGTCATCACCCGGGAAGGACAGGCCGTTGCGAAACTTAACCACCCGGGGGGTAAACAGGTCGGAATAATATTCCCTTTTAACCCTGGTAAACTCCGCGAACCGCAGGTCCCTCGTCATGACCAGGCCCGTCGATGCGGGAACTGTAAAATCAAACATCTCCTCGTTGACGGTAACGTCCTGCTTGTAGCGCAGGGCCGCAGTGTATTTTATGTCGGGCGAATGCGTGTTCAATTCATATCTGTGGGCCACGGTTACGGACGGATCAGTATCGTCGGTGGCCGTGATGGTAACACCGTCGCCCAAAGCGACAACGTCCGCGGCGATATTATCCCCGTTCGACCGGTAAATTTTGGTGGTTTGGCTGACCTTCAGGTTATCGAAGTAGATTGTGGCCACGGTATTGTTATCCGAATAAAGACAGACTTTAAACGACCGCGCGTCATAGGGGGGCGCCCAGTCGAACGAAAGTGTATTCCAGGCGCCGACCGCGGCGGTGGGAACCCGCGTCGCTAAACTCGAATTATAACTGCCGGTGCCGTCCGCGGAAGGATAGCCGTAAATTTGAACAGCGGCAGAGCCGGAAGTAAAGCTTTCGACATAGGCATCGAGATTTATGGTATAAGAGCTATTTTTAGGTATTGCAATGAAGGGGGAGTAGCACCGCCTCGGGGCGGCATCAGCGGAGGCCATATCGAATTTGAGCGATTTATCGCCGTCGGAAGCATGCCCGGCGGACTGCCTGATATACGCCTTATCTACGGCCCAGCCGTCGGGGATGCCGTCCAGGTTGCTGTCCGCTTCAAATGACGGGTTAGCCAGGGAAACGTCCCCGGCCGACCTGTCGCCGTAGTCAAAATAGAATCGGGGGGAGCTGTCTAAAATCACGTTGCCGTCTTTGTCGGTGAAGGTCAAGCTCCCGTCGGCATTGATAACGGCAGTATAATTGTCTGCCTGTACCGTAGAAAGCGGATTACCTTCCCCCTGCTCTTGAGCACCGACACAGGATGCCAGTATCAAAATACCTGCAATTGTTAAAAATATGCCCGGCTGTTTCCGCATATGCCCGCCCACTACAGCGGAAAACATTATACCATGACGTGAACCCGGGGCAGCTATTGACATTCCGCTGTATTTATGCGATTATACCAAATATCATGGGGTTGTACATTTTCCCGCCCGGGCTAATGGACTATATCCGGATCCGGATATATAATCAGCGCAATTTTCCGTTAAGAGGCTGCTATGAAAAAAAATTTGTTTAACATCCCTGCGGTTTGCATCACCGCGTTGATGCTGGCATCACTCGTCATACCGGTTAATATATGCATGCCGCATGCCGTGTCGGCTGACCCGGGGATCATGAGGTGGGATACGGTCGTCACGCCCGGCAGCGAGGATGCGACGGTATTCGGACGGTTCGATGTAGTCAACCCGCATAATCCTGACCCGCGCGGCAGCGAGGTACTCAGCATGGCTGTAAGCAACAGCAGCGACACTGTCAGCACGGTGATAAAGATCGGGGGCGCCCGCAACACGGCCACCTCCTCCACCCAGGGCATCTTCTGGAGATATGGATCAAATGATCCCGACTACGTTGAAACAGGCGCCTACAAGGTCTACGAATCCGACGCCCAGGCCTCCGCCCGCCTGGTAACCACGGGCGGCATCACCGGGCCCAGGGATACCAGCTCGGGTAATTTTGTCGGAGCAGGCCTGCTCGAGGCTACCGAAACGATACGGTACGCGGATTACTCCCAGGTTTACGGAGACGGCAGGCGCGACATAGCCCTGGTGACCGTCGGCGGCACCAACGGCGGCCGCATAATCATACGGTCCTCCAATACCTGGGGCGACTGGGCCGTACAGCTCGACGCCAACAACAACGGCCTCCCACCCGCCCCCCTGGGGGCTGCTACCACTTCCGGCATCGACTACCTGGCCGTCAAGTTCTCCCCTACCTATACCAGCGACGGCTGCATCGCACTGGTCTATGCCGACAACACCGCCACATACTATAACATAGCCTACCGTGATTTAAATGCCAATACCACTTTACAGTACGCTTTCCCCGGGAACGGCATCGAGGTCAGGAACCCGGCCTCACCCCTCCTGGCCTCACCCAACTGGAACCAGCTGAATACCGTGGACCTCAATCTCCCATCCGATTTCTCGGGACAATCCGCGTCGCTGCGCAGGGCCTACATCAGCCTGGACGCCTACACTTTTAAGGCGCCGGGCACCGTGGAAGACGGTATTTACCGCATCGATGACACGACTCCCTACGTGCTGATGGATACTTCGAGACAGGCCGACAAATCGATTTACAGCATCGCATACTACGGCACCTACGCCAGCGGCAAGCTGATTGCAGGCGAGCGCATGGGCCACCCCTGCACGGCCACCGTGCCGACATGGTTCACCGACTCGCCCACCACCTGCCCCATACCCTGCTGGTACCCGGCCCTCAAGCCGATCACCGGCGCGGCCAACCAGGGCACCTGCTCGCCCAACGCCAAGGACGGCATCGGCGCCGCCATAGTGGACTGGAACGCCAACGGGTCGATGGCCTACGCCGTCACCTCTTCCCTGGCCGACACGGTCTATGCCGGCCAACCCGGGCGCAATTTAGGCGCCCCCGTAGTAACAGCCGCCAACAGGGCCCGGTGGTACCAGATGTACAACTGGGATTCCGTTCCCAACGACGAATCGGCGCTGTCGATATCACGCAACAACGGCGAGACCTGGAACCAGCTCGCCATCATAGATACCACCATCGACTGGTTCAACGACGTGGCCGTGGCGCCGGACTGCACCACCATCTACCTGGCCTCGGCCAACCGCAATCTGGGTGTGGCCCCGGTTACGGGAATCTGCAACGAGTTCGACAGCGTATGGCGCGCCAGCATCAACCCCAACGTTACGTCACCGCTGCCCGCGATACCTCCTACAGGAACTTACTGGGAGCGCGTCTACACCCGCGTCACCTCCGGCAACTGCAACGTAACACAGAGCGACCTGCCCATACTGAGGGTGGTGCCGTCCTGCACCGACAAGCCCGACGGCGAGATCGTGGGCTGGGCCGCACAGGGCGCGACCGCAACCCGGACCGGCACGGCAGGCGTGATGGCCTGGTCACCCGACTTCGGCGACTACTGGGCCAATATGACCCCCAGGTTCGCTGTACAGGATTTCGCCTTCGAGACCAGCACCACCATCTATGTGCTGTCCGCAGCCGGACTGGTGCAGAGGCTGCCCTACACGGGCACCTCATGGTCCACCAACCTCAGCTCCTATGACACCGTGCTCTCGGCCACCCACACCATCGTGGCTGTGCCCGACGGCAAGGTGCTGGTAGGCGCAGCGGTCGGCTCCAACAGCGAGTTCCCGCTGGCCTACTCGGCCGACAAGGGCGTCACCTTCATGCAGACCGCCGACGCCATCATCGGCCACGGCAACGAACACGTCATCTTCGACGTGGACTTCAAGAACAACAGCTTCATCTATATGGGCGACGACGCCCCGGGCGGAACGCTCGGCACCGTCTACCGCAACACCCTGCCCTCCTACACCAGGTGGGTGGACAACGACATGATGAGCGTTGCCAACGGCGGCGCCTATATCTTCAATGACGTCACCTGGCCCCCCGGCACCGCCGTGTGGCCCGCCGGCGGACAGCCGCCTCATGCCATCGGCCAGTTCGGCATCGCGCAGGCCTGGACGGGCGACCCGCAGCCGGCGCTTTACAGCGCACATGACAACCTCACCCTTCTCAACACCAACGGCCGCTGGGACAGCGCAGTCTGCCGTACACTCAAGCCGCGCGACGGCATGCCCAAGCCCGGCATACTGTGGGACTGCCTCGACATCTTCGCCCCGCTAAACACCCAGGGCGTCCTCTTCACGCTTGAGCCGACCTCTCTCAAATACTGCGGCTGCTGCACGCTGGACACCAACACCACCCTCTACGCCATCGACGACGAGAGGGGCGCTGTTATCGGCACGGTCGCACCGCTGAACGGCCGCTGGAATAACCACCTCAACCCCGCCGCCGCCAGCACCTGGGATACCGCATTCCCAGGCTACACACCATCTTTGAAGCAGGGCATGCTCTGGTCTTACACCGACTGCCTGGCCAAGAAGGGCCCCATCCTGAAGACCCCGGCCGACCAGTACCTGGTGGGCGCCGACCCGGTAACGGGCCGCAACCAGCAGGTCGACCTCAGCTGGGAACAGCTCTGCCTCAGCACCTGGTACCAGCTCCAGATCGCCAAGGACGCGGAGTTCACGCTCAGGATCAACCCGCAAATGAACAACCAAAACGCCATCGTCTCCGTAACCGGGTCTATGCTACTGTGCATGGACGAGACCAATATGACTTCACCGGCCGTCTGGATAGCCCCGGGCGCGCTGCCTGAAGCCGGCGCCATCTACTACTGGAGGATACGCTCCTTACGTTCAGCCACCGGCCAGATCGCCGCCAGCCCGTGGTCCGCGGTCCGCAGCTTCACCGTAAAGGCGGGCTTCATCGTCAATACCCCGTACTACGGCGTACAGCTGCTGGCACCCAACAACTCCTGCACAGGCTGCAAGGTCAAACCCGCATCCTTCTCCTGGAGCCCCTGGAAAGAGGCCACCAAATATCAGTTCGACCTCGCCACCGACCCCGAGTTCAAGAGCCTGTTGGTGACCGCCACCACCACTACCAGCGGCTACGAATACAGCGGCACGCTGGACTACAGCACCAATTACTTCTGGCGTGTGAAGGCCCTGGAAGTCAACGGCCAGAACATCCCCAGCGACTGGTCCGCCACCTTCAGCTTCGAGACCGAGACGGCGCCTGCGCCTCCCGCAGAAGCTCCTGCCGAACCGCCAATACCGGTGTGGGTCTGGGTGCTTATCGCCA
>Ga0268278_1000614_pt1 | contig 23807 bp, 27 predicted proteins | sample saktaG_3_FD_190135 | JGI IMG/M metagenome (GOLD analysis project Ga0268278, IMG submission 190135) | Saline water microbial communities from Sakinaw Lake, British Columbia, Canada - sak_2010_1_5_55m | ecosystem: Environmental > Aquatic > Non-marine Saline and Alkaline > Saline ...
ACAATCACCAGAGATTAGCTTATTCATTAAACTATAAAACCCCAATCCAGTTTAGAACTGAATTAGGGTTCATATAGTTTTTAAAGTGTCTACAAACTCTTGACTACTTCATGAGCCCTTTTTTTATTTTACTCTACCCAAACCCATTTTCTTAAAAACTTTTTGGATTTTTCTTGATGCTAGCAATTGTGCTCTTTCTGCACCTTGATCAAGAATTTCATCAAGTTTTGGATTATTGATATATTCGAAATATCTCTGTTGTATAGGTCGTAAAGCATCTGCAACAATTTCTCCCAAGTCAGTTTTGAAAACGGAATAACTTTTATCCTTATAAGTTGTTTCAAGATCCTTTATAGGCATATCCGTTAATGAAGAATAGATCGTTAATAAATTTGAGATACCAGGCTTTTTCTTAATATCATATTTTATGATGCCATCAGAATCAGTAACCGCACTCTTTATCTTATTTCTAGCTGTTCCTAAATCATCAAGTAACAAGATATAAGATTTTGCATTTTCATTTGACTTATCCATCTTTTTTTTAGGATCTGATAATGACATTATCCGAGCACCTGTTTCGGAAAAGAACCCTTCAGGAACAACGAATGTATCACCATAAGCATGATTAAATCTATTTGCAAGATTTCTCGTTAATTCTAGATGTTGTTTTTGATCATCACCTATGGGAACAATATCGGCATCATAAAGTAAAATATCTGCTGCCATTAGCGCGGGATATGTCATCAAAGAAGTACGAATACCTTCTGTTTGTTTTCTTTTTTTATCTTTATATTGTGTCATTCTTTCCATTTCACCGATATAAGCAGTCGATTCCATAATATAACCTAATACTGCATGCTCATTAATTTCTGATTGAATAAATAAATTAACTTTTTCCGGATCTAGACCGCATGCTAAATAAACAGCAGCAACACTTCTGATGTTTTTCTTAAGTTCTTGACGCTCCTGAGGTGTTGTTATTGCATGTAAATCAGCGATAAAAATAAATAATTCAGTGTTTTCAAGCTCGTCTTGTAATTTGACAAATTGCTTAAGTGCACCAATATAATTACCCAGTGTTAATTGACCAGTTGGTTTAATACCAGAAACCAGTCTTTTTTGTTTAATTGGTGTAGGCTTAATTTGTTTTGTTTGAGTCGATTTTTTTGGCATAAGTAAATTCCTCCTTAAACATATAAAACGCCCTTAGAACTTAATCTAAGGACGTATATTACGCGGTGCCACCTTAGTTCTGGAGAAAATCTCCAGCCCTCAATATCGTTATAGCCGATATACTATTTGCTCTAAGGGCCCATTCGCTTTAATTTCGCTACTGGATCTCACCATTCCAGTTCTCTTAAGAAGCTTCATTAAAGGTACTTTTCCTTTTCATTGCAATTTAATTATACAATATTCGTCATTTTTCTTCAAGAACTTTTTCTAATTGGTCAATTAAACTTTCAAAACGAGTAATAACTGCTAAGAAAGTATCCTTATTTGTTAAATCTGCACCAGCTTTAGCTGCTTGGTTAACAGGATAGTCATTTCCACCAGACTTTAGAAGACCTAGAAAGTTGTCCATTGCTTGTGGTTTGTTATTTTTCACATTATCATAAATCTTTAAAGAAGCACTGTAAGAAGTTGCATATTGATAAACATAAAATGGTGTATGGAACAGATGTGGAATATATGCCCAAACATATTGTTTGCCTTCCTCTTCAGTAATATCAAGATCATAATAATGTTTATATAAATCAATCATAATTTTTGATAGTGCTTGTTCTGTGATGGGTGCACCTTGCTCAACAAGTTGATTTGCCTTACATTCATAAGTAGCAAATAAGGTTTGTCTAAAGAATGTTGACATGATTCCATCAATTGCTGATTCTAGTAAATCAATTTTTTGAGCTTTTGTTTTAGCTTTTGTGAGTAAATAATCAAGAAGGACATGCTCATTGAATGTTGAAGCGATTTCAGCAACGAAAATGGTGTAATCAGAAGATGCCATAGGTTGATTTTCATTTGCGAATAACGTATGTGCACTATGACCTGCTTCATGAGCTAAAGTAAATACTGAATCTAGGGTTTCATCATGGTTTAATAAAATAAATGGATGATGTCCATAAAATCCAGAAGAATAAGCTCCCGTTCTTTTACCATCTTGAGGATATGCATCAACAAAACCATCTTTAACGGCATCCTTTTGATGAGCAATATAATCTTTATCCATATGATTAATAGCTTCAAAGAATAATTGTCTTGCCTGTTCAAAAGAATATTTCGTATCATCTTTGGCAAGTTTTAAGAAACGGTCATATGTATGATATTTAGTTAAACCTAAATGTTTCTTTCTAAGTTTAATATATCGTTTAATTGGTGCAGTATTTTCATAAGCAACATCTTTAAGATTATGATAGACAGAAGTAGGAATGTTATTTCTAAACAATGCAGCATCTAAAGCTGATTCATAATTTCTAGATTTGAAATTTGCTGCCAATTGTTGCAAGACAAGATTGTATGTAGACGCAAATGCATTTTTATTATCCTTATATCGCTTAAAAGAAGCTTCGAAAATCAGTCTTCTGTCATCTTCTGTTGGTGCTTCAGCAAGCAAAGGTCGAAAATTTGAAAGGTTAATTTCATGTTCTTTGCCATTACTTAAGGTTACTTTCTGATCTATAGCATCGATGATAGATAGCGCTTGGTGCAAAGAACTTGGAATACTTCTTACAGGACCAAAATTTGATAATAGTTTTTCCTGATCTCCATCTAGAACATGCTTTTGTTGAAAGAATAGTTTTTGCATCTCAAAACGATAAGTTCTGAGAAAATCATCTTTTTCAATAAAAGACATCACTTTTTCTTCTCCTAAAGCAATAAGTTCTGGTGAAAGGAAGGAAGTTTTTTGATTGAAATCAGATAGCATAAGCATTATCTGTTGGTTCTTACTTGATTTTTCTTGATCTTTTAAATTTAAATCACTATTCAAATGAATATAAGCGAAAAGTCTATAAAGAAGTTTGATTGCTTCCTCTTCGGCAACGTAAAAAGCCTTAAATTGAGCAAAATCGCCTAATTTCCCTTTGTAGGAAGCTAATTTCTCGATATGTGGTGGTAAATTCTTTAAATCTTCGTCCCATGCTTCTAAATTTGGGTAAAAAACTGATAAATCCCATTTTGACATAATAATCATCCTTTCTTTGTCATTTATTTAATTATAACGCATTCTCAAATAAAATCATAACACCTGATTTTGAAATATGTAAAATGATGATAAAAACGTTATCATAGGTTGAATTAAAGTATAAATAATTATATAATTAAGCAACAGGTCAACCTAAAAGACACAAAGTGCTATAGGATAAAACCTATACTCCCTAAGGAGGAAGACAATGATTACAATTTTTACAACACCCAGTTGTTCATCATGTCGAAAAGCGAAAAAGTGGCTTGATGATCATAAAGTAGCTTACGAAGAAAAAAACCTATTTAATCAGCCTATTACTGAGCGCGATATTGATCGCATGCTAGAAAATGCTGAAAATGGATTTGAAGATATCATCTCAACAAGATCTAAAATATTCAAAGAACAATCTTTGGATGTCGAAGATATGAGAATTAGTGAACTCAAAGCATTCATTATTGCTAATCCAAGTGTTTTGAAGCGTCCCATCATGATTGATGGTGACAAACTTCAAGTAGGTTATAATGACGAAGAGATACGTGTATTCATTCCTAAGAGACTTAGAGAATTGATTATGTGTGTTGATTGTCCACAAGGCGAATACTGTGATTATCAAAGTGCGCTAAAACGTTATTTTGAAGAAATTAAGAACAATAAGCAAGCAGAAACAAATTAAAAAAAATAGGAGCCGTCGGCTCCTATTTTATTATTTTGAATTTAATTTGTAATAAGTGAAATACCCCAAAGCAGATGTTGATAAAAGCAGGACCAAACCAAGTACGAAAGAAGTTTTAACTGCTGGTGCATAAGTAACCAAAACAAATATTTGATTATTGAGCACTCCAACGTGATCAAAATGCATACCTAGTAAAACTGAAACAATGATTGCTGCTGATAATAGGAAGCCTTTATTTTGAAAATACCAACCCACCCACAATAAAACCATGGGAATAAATAGTTCATAAAAAGTCGGCATGACCAAATATCCATATGTTGAAAACCATGCTTGAGTTCTTATAAGGATTGATATTAAAAAAAGCACACTAGCGATCACAGCTGTAATAAAATATAGTAAACTACGTTCTTTCATAGGCCCTCCAATGGTTAATACTTACATATATTATTATAAGTTTTATATTAAAATAAGTCAATGTTATATTGATAAAAGAAAGAAGATAATCAATTTTGACTATCTTTTGCATGTAAATGCGCGTTCACTCTTGCGTTTCGTAGCAACTTGCTCAATTTGATGTTTTTTTAGAAATTTATTATAAATCCGTAATCCTTCATCATAATTACAAACTTCATATTCAAGTTCATAATCTACAACACCACAATACTCGCATCTGTCAAAGAATAAAGTACCACCTTCATATGGCGTACTAACGCGGTAATTATCTAGACTTGCTTTAAAGGTCACTAAGTAATTGACGTCTTCAAAGAAATCCTTTGTTTGAAAACCATTTTTAATCATTTCTAAAGCTTGATCCTTGTGTAATAAAACATGACTTTCAAATGCACCTTGCTCACTTTGACTCTTTAAGGTTACTTTGAAATGATTATCACCTTTTTGGCGAATTCTAAGCACAATTTTATCATGATTCAGATTGAAATCATCCGTATCAAAATAGTGATTTGTTTGTTTGAAGATATTGTTTTCCAAATTAAAAAGTTGAAGAAGCTCATTGTATTTCTCGATAAGAATACTTGTCTTAAATTCTATCTCAATATTTTTAGTCATGGACATCACCTTCTACAAGAGTATGTGATAATTTTTATTGCCGCTTATATTATATCAAATAGGGGGTCTAAAGAAAAGGAAAAACGTTTACATTGCATATCTTGTTTTCATTATATTTGAATTTAAATAATAAAATGGTAAAATATCTTTGGTAAAAACTATTCGAGGAGGAATAAATAATATGGTTATTAAAGTAGCAATTAACGGATTTGGTCGTATCGGTCGTTTAGCATACAGACTGATGACAGATGATCCAAAATTTAACGTAGTAGGTATTAATGATTTAACAGATGCAGAAACACTCGCGTATTTACTCAAGTATGACACAACTCAAGGAAATTTCAAACTTGATGGAATTAGTTTCGAAGGAACTGACCTGGTAGTTGATGGTAAAAAAATTCCTATTTTCAGCGAAAGAGATCCAAAAGCATTGCCATGGGGTAAATTAGGTGTAGATGTTGTTTTAGAATGTACAGGACTATTTACTGATGAAGTGAAAGCTGGATGGCATTTAGAAGCTGGAGCTAAGAAAGTTGTTGTCAGTGCACCCGCAGGTGGCAACGTCAAAACAATCGTTTTCAATGTTAATGACGATACACTAGATGGAACAGAAGATATTATTAGTGGAGCATCTTGTACGACAAACTGTCTTGCACCAATCGCTAAGGTTCTTGATGATAACTTCGGTATTGTTGGTGGTTTTATGACTACAATTCATGCGTATACGTCTGACCAATCATTAGTTGATCAACCTCATAAAAAAGGTATTTATGCTAGACGTGGACGTGCAGCAGCTTCAAGTATTATCCCAAGTTCTACAGGTGCGGCAAAAGCAATCGGCTTAGTATTACCTCAACTTAAAGGTAAATTAGACGGAACTGCGCTTCGCGTACCATCAGCTACAGGTTCTATCGTTGACTTAACTGTTGAAGTTAGAAAGCATACTACAAAAGAAGAAATCGATGCAGCATTTAGAAAAGCAGCAAACGAAACTTTAGCTTATGTTTCTGATCCTATTGTATCTAGTGATATTATTGGTTCGAAATATGGTTCTTTATATGATTCACATACAACACAGATCGTTAATTATGAAGATAGACAGCTTGTAAAAGTGATGGCTTGGTATGATAATGAAATGAGTTATACTGCTCAACTTGTACGTACTGTAAGCAAGTTAGCGAGTTTAATTAAGTAATCAAGTAATAGCAAAAATAGATGAAAAACGTCAAAATCACACATATTTTGACGTTTTTTTTATAAATAATGCAAATAATAGTTCACAAAATGTGTTTTATAATCAAATAAATTGACATATTGTTCATGTTAAGATATAATTAACCGGAAAATGCAAAATGCATCTTTCTTTTATAATGTTAAAGGCAAACTTAGGGAAATCTAAGGACGCAAAACTATAGGGCCTGTTCATGGTAGCCAGTTGTCATTACAAACTTGTTTTTCACAAGAAAAATAAGGACAACGACTATTGAGGGCTTTTTGTTTTATTAAGACCCAAAATAATAGTTTATCCATGTTTCATTTGAATTAAAGGAGGCGGAAGTGTGCAAGGCAGAAGGTCTTTGCAATTGATTATAATCGTATTATTAATAATTGCTTTAGGATTTACTTCATCTGCTGCATTCGCTTACTGGACTGATGTATCATCTCTATCTAATCTCGTTATTGAGTTTGAGGGAGAGAATGCAAATCTGGTTATTCTTGAAACAAGTGATGCATTTGAAGGGAAACTTGTCCCACATGGTTATGTTTATTTTGAGGGAGAAGTTGATCAGGTTATAATTCAATACGATATTAGTGTTGATAAAACCTTAGTTAACAGCATGAATTTAATCATAGAAGCTACCGATATTAAAATTGGTGGAGTCACAGATTATGAACAACTTGTAGATATTAAAATTGGTAATGGTGATCGCTACTTAGTCAATGAACTATTTAATAGTGTCGTGACAATCACAGTTACAGTTAGATTATTGGAACCTATCGATTCTGCAGAAGCTGCAGCAAGAGGATTAGGTATTGAGACGGTCAATGTAGAGGATTCACTCCTAGCATATGACACAATTCATGGCCAAACGATTAGCTTTACAGTTGATTTTAGAGTTGAACCAAAAAGTATATAAATAACAAAAATAAAAAGGAGATTTAAAATTTATGAGACAAAAGAAATTAGTTATTGGTTTATTAGTTATGTTGGCATTAGTGGTATCAAGTTTCACTTATGCATATTGGAATAATATTACAGCACCTGCAGATGACACTGCAGCAGGAACAGTTACTATTGGTGAAGGCGATACAATTACGACAACAGTTGTTGTTGGAAACGTGAGTGACACATCAGCATTAGTACCAACTACTTATGTAGCAACTCCAGGAGTAGAAGATACTGCAGCTTTATCATTTTCAGTTAACTGGTCTGGTGGAAGCGGATCTGCAGGTACACCTGGTACTTTAACTGCTACAATTGATTCTTATACACTTGGAACTTTAACAGAAACACAAATTGATGATATGTTTACAATCACAGTTACATCAGGCACTGGTGCAATTGTTGCAGGTACTCTACAAAACGTTATAATTACTGTAGTTTTTACTACTGAACCAGGTTCAGAAACAATTTATAATCAAGTTGCACTTGGAACACTTACATTTAATTTAACATTTTCCGTAACAGTCTAATATAATTAAAAAATAAAAAAATTATTGAATTGAGGTGAGAAGGTGAAAAAAGGAATAAAAGCACTTAAATTTGCGACTATTATGGCACTCCTTTTGGGATCCTTCTTTTCTGTTACCGATTCATTTGCTTACTGGAATAATGGAACCGTACCACCTGATACGGCAACTGGCACTGTTACAACTTCAACATGGGTTCAGTATTTTGATTGGAACGTCACTGCTACATATGCAGTTGGTGATATTGTCTTTCATAACGGTTCATATTGGATTGCAACCAAAGCTGGTACAAATAGTAAGGAACCAACTTTAGGTAAACCGGGATCAAATTGGTGGTCACCTTATACTCCATAAGTTATACTTTAAATTTAATAATAATTTATATGAATGATGCGAAATAGACATAATGTTTGTTTTGCATTCGTTTTAATTGATTTTTATAAATAACATCACATTGTATATTTATGCTTAATGAGAGTAATTTTCATAGTTATTTTGCTTTATTTGTTTCCTGATAAGTAAAAATACTATGTGTTTATGTTATAATTATCAACAAGTAGAGATGTTAAAAACAAAAATAAAGGTGTGATCAAATCATGGATAGTACACAAGCCAGAAAGAGTGTTTTGAGTCGAGTCAGTTCGGTTTTATTTTATGTTGTTGCGGGATTGTTACTTCTGTATATATTCTCAGAATTACTTATGCCCAATCAAACAATAAAAATATTCCAATTTAAACCATATGTTGTTGTTACAGAAAGTATGGAACCCGTTATCAATGTTAACGATTTAATCATTGATGTTCGACCAAATCTAGATAATCTAGAAGTTGGAGACATCATCACATTTAATGCAGACATAGATTATAACGGAACCAAAGAAGTAGTGACACACTATATTTACTCTATTGGAGAAAATATCAATGGAGAGCGAATCTTTAGAACTGTTCGTAATGGTGGAACAATACCCGATACATGGATACTTACAGATCAAGACATTTTAGGAAAATATGCTTTTAGAATACCTAAACTTGGTAATGTAATTAATTTTGTGAAGAGTCCATTTGGTATTGCTACAATTTCAGTGAATGTTATTATCATTGGGGCTATCATTTATATCGTTAAATCGGGTAAAAAAGAAGAACCAAAAGAAAACGAAAATGCAGATAAACAACAATAGGATGTGTTAGATTGGCGAATTACCTTAGTACCGATGAACTTTTAGAAAAGTTAAAACAACAAGAAACTGTTGGCATTCAAAAACTACAAAAAAAAAATAAGATTCAAAAACCTTTAGAACCTCAAGAATTTAAAGTAATCAAACAAAAAAGAAAAATAAAATTTAAATTAAATCGCAAATTTTTCTTTTTCATAGCAATCATAGCAGCCCTATTTCATATCTTTTATGTATCTGTACCTTTATTATCGGATAATAGAGGAATCAATGCTTTCGGCATCACTACTTTATTGGCAGTACCAATGGATCAAGAACTCGGACAATATGTCAATGCGAAAGTGGTTTTAATTGAAAAATATGACACCAATCTTTATGCAGTCGGAGATAATGTTGTTGTTTATGGTGAATACGGAACGGATTTGAACTGGGTTGTTGAAATAGTTAGTATCGATATAGACAATCAAGAAGCTGAAATTACTTTTGATGGAGTTGTATCACACACTGTTAAATTGGATGATATTCAAGGCATGTATGTTAAAATAGCAGGACTAATGGGTATTATTAGTTATATATCTTCAAACCTTAAAGGATATATTTTTCTTCTGGGTACATATGTTGTAGGATTCTCAGTGGTTTATTATTTTTATATTAAAAAAAAGAAAGATAAACCAGTCTAGTGGATTTGGTTTATTTTAATTTGAAAGGGAAATCATGAACAAACATAAGAAACATAAAATAATAAATATCACATTTTATATATTTGTCTTTTTAATGCTGTTTTATATCATAGTCAATTCTTTCTTTCCTGAACAGAGTATCAATCTTATGGGATTTAAAAGTTATGTCGTTGTTTCTGATAGTATGGAACCAGACATTATGATCAATGATCTAGTCATTGTTACGAAAGTTAAAGAAGAAAATTTAAAAGTAGGAGATGCAATTTCCTTTTATACTTATTTACCTACGAATCAACGTGATGAATTTAACCAAATTATTTATTTAAAAAGTGTTGTCACTCACTATTTAGCTGCGATAGAAATTACAGACGAAGGTATAATATATAAAACCCATCGTGCAGGTGTACCTGTTGATTCTTATGACGATTGGAATGATATTCATGGAGATCCAACAGATATTACATATAACGATATCATTGGAGGAGTAAGATTTGTTATACCCAATGTTGGTGTTGTTCTTAGAGTATTTACAAATCCTATAATGGTATTATTGGTTGTTGCTAACATCGGTATTATTGTTGCAGTAATCAAAGTAACCAAAAAAGCTTTAAGTAAGGATGATAAATCATGACATGGAATGAATTAATTCAAAATGAATTAAAAAAACCATATTTTATTGATCTTGTAACGTTCTTAAAAGAAGAAGATAAAGTAAAAACAATTCTTCCACTTAAAGAAAATAGATTATCATGTCTAAGATTAACCCCATATAACGATGTTAAAGTAGTTATCATAGGACAAGATCCTTATCATAATTTTAATCAAGCGCATGGGTTAGCGTTCAGTGTTGAAAAAGGCGCTCTTCCCCCAAGTTTGAAAAACATTTATAAGGAATTAGTTGATGATTTAAAAATATCTTATCCTAAAACAGGAAATTTATCTTCATGGGCTAAACAAGGTGTTTTATTATTAAATACCGTACTTACGGTTGAAGTTCATCAACCTTTAAGTCATAAAGGTAAAGGATGGGAAACCTTCACACTTGAGATAGTGAAAAAGATTAATGAAAAAAATACCCCAGTTGTGTTTATATTATGGGGAGCTCATGCACAAAAATTCAAGGTTTTTATTGATTCACATAAGCATCATATTATTACTTCAGTGCATCCATCACCATTATCGGCATCTAGGGGATTTTTTGGATCTAAACCTTTTTCAAAAACAAATCAATTTTTAATTGAACATAATTTGAAACCAATTGATTGGTCTTTAAACTAAAAATGACTTGGTCATTTTTTCTTTTTATAAGCATGATTTCAATTATTCATGTATAATAAGAACTACAGAGTGATTAGGAAGCGTTAAGTGTCTATCCGTGGGATATATGGTTAGAACGAACACGAAAGTGGCGGTTTTCTAATGAGTCCGCTGTAAGTGATTATAGTGGACCTCAAGTATAGGAGGTCTTTTTTCATGAATGGAAACAAACAGCTTCAAAAACTTGTATTGGCTGCATCATTAGCTGCAGTATCAGTTGTCATCGATGTTTTCTTCAAATATGCATTGGGTATTCAGAATTTCGGATTACCATTTTATGCAGTTCCAATTATTTTAGGAAGTATCATTCTAGGTCCAGCTTATGGTGTGATTATGGCTTTTGTTGGTGATGGCATTGGTGTAATTTTAGCAAATCAAGGCTACTTACCCATGTTTGTTTTAGCACCTATGATGTGGGGGTTAGTACCAGGTATATTCTTGCAAAAGAGATTTACTGCTTATAAGTTAGCATATGTTGTACCATTAACTTATTTATTAGCATCATTAAGCAATACATTAGCACTTTATATTCATTTTGGTATGCATACAACGATTGCATTACTTGTGCTTCGTGTGGGATTGATTCCATTTAATTCAGTCATTATCTATATGGTAGTTAAGGATGTACATATGAAGCTTTTACCCTTTAGTGAGCGCTTTAATTTACAAATTCAGAAGACGTAAGTTTACTTACGTTTTTTTTTGGAAGAAAATGGTTTTAAGGTATAATAAGAGTGGTGATTAAATGGTAAAAATCGTAGGAGCTGGTTTAGCTGGAGTTGAAGCAGCTTATTATCTTGCAAATCAAAATATAAAAGTATCTCTATATGAAATGAGACCAAAAAAAATGACACCTGCACATCAAACAGGTCATTTTGCTGAACTTGTGTGTTCTAATTCATTGAGATCTAATGATATACATAATGCGGTTGGGTTACTAAAACATGAAATGATGGCATTTGATTCTTTAATCATGCAAGCAGCAATGCATGCGAGTGTACCCGCTGGATCTAGTCTTGCTGTTGATAGAGAACTGTTTTCACTCTTCATAGAAGATAAGATAAAAAATCATCCAATGATTGAAATCATCTATAATGAATTTACAGAAATAAACACAGATGAATATACAATTATTTGTGCTGGACCGCTTGCTAGCGATTCATTATCTGAAGAAATTCATAAACTATTTCACCAGGGCAACTTACATTTTTTTGATGCGATAGCTCCAATTATTGATGCGAAGTCGATAAATATGGATGTTGCATATTTAAAAAGTAGATATGATAAAGGCGAGGCAGCGTATATTAATTGCCCTATGACAAAAGAAGAATATGAAATATTTCATCATGAATTAATACATACAAAAAAAGTTGAAATCAAAGATTTTGAAAATAATGTTTTTGAAGGTTGCATACCGTTTGAAGTGATGGCAGAACGTGGATTTGAGACTTTACTATATGGTCCTATGAAACCAGTAGGTTTAGAAAAAGAACATGAGAAAAGACCTTTTGCTGTTGTGCAGCTTAGACAAGATGATTCAGCGAAAACGATGTATAATATCGTTGGTTTTCAGACACATTTAACATGGGATGAACAGAAAAGAATTATTCAGTTAATACCCGGTTTAGAAAAAGCTAAAATATTAAGATACGGCGTCATGCATCGGAATACTTATATAGAAAGCCCTAAGATTCTAAATAATTGTTTTCAAACACGCATTTACCCAAAAATATTTTTTGCTGGTCAAATTAGTGGTGTCGAGGGGTATGTTGAAAGCGCAGCATCAGGTTTGAATGCTGCAATTCAAATGAGTCAACTGATTAAAAATAATGAAATAAAACCTTTTCCTAAAGAAACAATGATGGGTGCTATGTCAAATTATGTTTCAACATCGAATCAATCATTTGTACCTATGAATGCCAATTTAGGGTTATTTCCAGCTTTGGAATTTAAACATTCAAAAAAAATGCGTAAGGAACTTTATGCAAAACGATCACTTGAAACACTTGATCTTTTTAAGGGGACACTCATATGACGTATATTGATGACTTTAAAGATTACTTATTGATTGAAAAAAACTATGCTGACAATACAATAACAAGTTACTTAAGAGATATTCATGATTTTCAATCTTTTATTAAAAATGAAGAATTGGCAAACGACTTGCTCGATGTCACAAGAGAGCGTCTTGGCAGACATTTTTTATCATATCTTGATACTAAAAAATATACGAAAAAATCAATTGCAAGAAAGATATCTTCCTTAAGAACATTTTATGATTACTTAATTAAAAATAAACACATAGATGTTAATATTTTTACAAATTTAGAAACACCTAAAATCCCTAAAAAATTACCTCAAATAATTGATGATGATGAAATAGAAATGTTGTTTAAATCAATAGATAGATATCACCATTTGGGGTTCAGAAACTATGTTATTTTGGATTTATTGTTTAGTTGTGGCTTAAGAGCAAGCGAACTTACAGGTATGACTATTAAGGATATTCAATTGGATCGTGAGCAAATTTTAATTCACGGAAAAGGTTCTAAAGATAGATATGTACCACTCCACGACAAGCTAATTAGTGATTTAAAACAATATCTAACTTATATTAGACCCATCTTACTTTCTAAAGGTTCAATGTCTCACGACACACACGTTTTCATCAATTATAAAGGAACGAATCTTACAGTAAGAGGTCTTCAAGTCATACTTAAGAAAATCATAAAAGATTCTGGTGAAACCTTTAAAATTCATCCCCATATGTTAAGACATGCATTTGCTACAACCCTTCTAAATCACGGAGCAGATTTACGCGTAGTTCAAGAGCTTTTGGGTCATGAACATCTTAAATCCACACAAATATATACACATGTATCTAGTGAAGTATTGAAAGAAAAATATAAAACAACACACCCAAGGATGGTGAAAAAATGATTCCTTTTGGAACAATGATTATTGAAGAAGGCTTGGTTTCAAAAGGTGAAATCAAAGAAAGAAAAACAGTTAGAGCTATCATAAAAAATAATGAAAATAAATTATTGATGTTATATTCTAAGCTATTTGATGATTACACTTTCCCAGGTGGTGGCATCATGATCAATGAATCTGAGATAAGTGCTCTACAAAGAGAATTAAAGGAAGAGATTGGCGCAGATGATATACAGATTCTAAGACCATGTGGAACAACCAAAGAAATGCGCTATGGCATCAAAGGCAGTGATCGTGTTTACATGCAGACATCGATTTATTATTTATGCAATATTCTTGAATTTGGATCTTTAGATTTACAGGGAAGAGAACTCTTGCATGGACTCGAACCTCAATGGGTCACCATTGATGAAGCAATAAAAAAGAATGAGTCAGTAATGAAAGATGAAAGGCATCAAACAAAAGGATTAAAAACTGTTTTGATTAGAGAAAATACAGTGCTAAAAAAACTCAAGGAGATAGAATTATGCGAAAATTTGAAGTGATTGAAAAATATAAAAATTCAGGAATTGATATTCCTAAAAGAGCAACAGATAGTAGTGCTGGTTATGATTTAGCAAGCGTTGAAGACATGATTATTGAACCAGGTGAAATCAGAATGATTCCTACTGGATTAAAAGTAATGATGCCAAAAACTGAAGCATTATTTATTTTTGCTCGTTCCTCTCTTTCAATCAAAAAAGGACTTATGATGAGTAATAGTGTAGGTGTTATTGATGCAGACTATTATAATAACCCCGATAATGAAGGACATTTGATGGTATCTTTAATTAATGTGAGAAATGAAGCTGTATCTATAAAAAAAGGTGAGCGTGTTGCTCAAGGTATCTTCTTAAGATATGAAAAAACAACAGATGATGAAACCAATGGAAATGTTCGTTTAGGTGGATTTGGTAGTAGTGGTCACTAATATCGTTTATTTTTGCCTATTTTAACAAAATAGTGAAATAAAAATTGATTAATTTGAAATTTCACGAATTAAGGTTTAATTATGTTTAAAAATCAAATGATTAACTTGCAAAAGACCGGTAAATATGTTATATTTATTAACGCTATGAAAATAAGCATGTACCATGTTTGCAGCTCAAGTGCCCTCGGGTGAGTATGTTTAAGTGGTACAGAAGAAAAAACAAAAATGGAGGAATTAAATTTTATGGCAGTCGTTTCAATGAAACAATTATTAGAATCTGGTGTACATTTCGGACACGCAACGCGTCGATGGAATCCTAAGATGGCACCATATATCTTCACGTCTAGAAATGGTATTTATATCATTGATCTAAAAAAGACAGCTGAAGAAATCGAGAAGGCTTATCAAGCACTATTTAAAATTGTGCAAGATGGCGGTAAGGTACTCTTTATTGGTACAAAAAAACAAGCTCAAGAAGCTGTTAGGGACGAAGCCATTCGTACTGGTCAATTTTATGTTGATCAACGTTGGTTAGGCGGAACATTAACAAACTTCAAAACTATTCGTCGTCGGATTAAGAGATTACATGATCTCTATAAGATGGAAGCGGATGGTATTTTTGAAAAACTCCCTAAAAAAGAAGTTCAACAATTGAAGCATGAACGTGAACGTTTGGAAAAATTTCTTGGTGGTATCAAGGACATGAAAAAAGTTCCAGAAGCAATCTTTATTGTTGATCCAAGAAAAGAAAGCAATGCGATTTTAGAAGCTAGAAAATTACATATTCCTGTTTTCGGAATAGTTGATACAAACTGTGATCCAGATGATGTGGACCATATTATTCCGGCTAATGATGATGCGATTCGTGCAGTCAAATTAATTACATGGGTTATGGGTAATGCAGTGGTTGAAGCTCAAGGTGGAGTTGTAGAAAAATATGATGATGAACCTATTACATCCGGACCTCCAAGAAGAGAAAGAAGTCCTTATAAACCAAGAGAACAAAGAACTCCTTATGTCAAACCAGGAGTCAAAACTCCAGTAGTTGAAAAAACTGAAGTTAAAGCTCCAGTAGTTAAAAAAACTGAAGTCAAAACTCCGGTAGTTGAAAAAGCTGAAGTCAAAACTCCGGTAGTTAAAAAAACTGAAGTTAAAAAAGAAGTTAAAGCTCCAGTCGTTGAAAAAACTGAAGCTGCAGAAGAAGTTAAAAAAGTTGTCGCTAAAAAAGTTAAAACTGAAGTTGAAAAAGAAGTTAAAGCACCAGTAGTTGAAAAGGTTGTTGAAACTAATACACCAACTGAAGAAAATCTTAAAGCAATGACAGTTGCTGAACTACGTTCATTAGCTAAAGAACGTGGACTTACTGGTTATTCAGCCCTTAAAAAAGCAGAACTTATTGACACACTAAAATAATGCTAAAAAGGGGATAATCTATCCCCTTTATTTTTAAAAAAATATGACAAGAAATAAATCTATAGGAGGATTTACATATGGCAATAACTGCCCAATTAGTGAAAGAATTAAGAGAAAAAACAGGCGCAGGTATGATGGACTGCAAACATGCATTAGAGCATGCAAATGGTGATATCGATGCAGCAATTGATTATTTAAGAGAAAAAGGTATTGCAAAAGCAGCAAAAAAAGCAGGAAGAATTGCAGCTGAAGGATTGTGCAACGTTGTTGTCAATGGGAATGCAGCAATTATTTTTGAATTAAATTCAGAAACTGACTTTGTAGCAAAAAATACAAAGTTTTTAGATTTGCTAGATAATGTTGGACAGACTATTTTGAATTCAGATGCTAAAAATTCTGAAGAATCACTTGCATTAGAAGTTGATGGAAAGACATTAGAATTTGTATTAGCTGAAGCAACAGCTACAATTGGAGAAAAACTATCATTAAGACGCGTATCCAGAGTTGTTAAAACAGATAAGCAAGGATTTGGATTTTATAAACATATGGGCGGCCGGATTGCAGTATTAACCGTACTTGCTGATGACAAACCCGAAGTTGCAAAGGATATTGCAATGCATATCGCAGCTCAAAAACCATTATATTTAGATCGTTCACAAGTTGACCAAGAAACATTGAAACATGAAAAATATATCTTAACACAACAAGCACTTGCTGAAGGCAAACCAGAAAATATTGTTGAGAAAATGGTTATTGGACGTTTAAATAAATATCTACAAGAAATCTGTTTAGTTGATCAAGGATTTGTTAAAGATCCTGATCTAAAAGTCAGTGCATATTTAAAACAAAACCAAACTTCTGTCGTCAGTTTTATTCGTCTTGAAGTTGGAGAAGGTATTGAAAAGAAAGAAGAAGATTTCGCAGCTGAAGTAGCTGCTCAAGTACGTAAGTAAATAAAAAAAAGGGGCGTGGCTGAAGTGTACCAAAGAGTTATTTTAAAACTTAGTGGAGAAGCATTGAAGGGTAATGGAACCTACGGAATTCATCCTACAACTGTGAAAGGCATTGCTACCGAAATTAAAGAGATCTATGAGCTTGGAGTCCAGATTGGAATTGTTGTAGGAGCAGGTAACCTATGGCGTGGGACAACAGGGGAAGAACTTGGTATGGATCGTGCACAAGCAGATTATATGGGAATGCTTGGAACGATTATGAATGGATTAGCACTTCAAGATGCATTAGAATCTATTCATGTACCAACAAGAGTTATGACCGTATTACCTGTAAGTTCCGTAGCTGAGCCATATATCAGAAGAAGAGCTATTAGACATTTTGAGAAAAATAGGGTTTTAATCTTTTCTGGTGGAACTGGTTCACCATTCTTTTCAACTGATACAGCAGCCGCACTACGTGCAGCCGAACTCAGTGCTGATATCATTTTAATGGCTAAAAATGGTGTAAAGGGTGTCTATGATAAAGATCCCAAAAAACATCAGAGTGCAACGATGTATGCTGAAGTATCACAGGATCAAGTGCTTTTTCAAAAATTAAAGGTTATGGATTCTACAGCAGCATCAATTTGTCGTGAAAATAAAATAAATATTTTAGTTTTCAATATGAATGACAAAGGAAATATTAAAAAAGCAGTTTTAGGAGAAACCATTGGAACATTAGTAAAATGGGAGGAATAACTTATGAATAATGAACAGGCGGATTTAATTTTAATGGAAGTTGAAGATCATATGACAAAAAGCATTGAAATCCTAAGAAAGGATTTTGCTGCAGTTCGTACCGGTCGAGCAAACCCAGCGTTACTGGACAAAATTACGATTAGTTATTATGGTGTCGATACACCACTCAGACAGATTTCATCAGTTGGAGTTATTGAAGGGAACCAATTATTTATTAAACCTTTTGATAAATCAACTTTAAAAGCTATCGAACATGCGATTTATGCATCAGATCTTGGACTCAATCCAATCAATGATGGTATAGGCATTCGTTTGATACTGCCATCACTCACAGAAGAAAGACGTAGAGAATTGGTCAAAGAAATTGAAAAGATGGGCGAACACGCAAAGGTGAGTATCCGTAATGTTAGAAGAGATGGCAATGAACATATTAAAAGACTAGGGCTTTCTGAAGATGATGAAAAAGGTTATCATGGTGATGTTCAAGAACTTACAGATAACTTCATTAAGAAGGTTGAAGAAGAGATTGAACTCAAATCTCAAGAACTTCTAAAAATATAGAAAAATTAGATAAAAAAAGGCCATTCGCCTTTTTTTGTTTAAATATGTTAAAATATTATAAATATTTAAAAAGTGGATTAAATAGAGTATAATGTATTAAGGTGAATATAAATGAATGTTAAAAATATACCTGAGCATGTAGCGATTATCCTCGATGGTAACGGTAGATGGGCAAAAAAATATGGAAGACCTAGATCTTATGGGCATTATCAAGGCGGAAGGAATCTTTTTCGCATTGCAATTGCTGCAAGAAAAATAGGTATAAAAAAATTAACTGTTTATGCCTTTTCAACTGAAAATTGGAAAAGACCTGAAGATGAAGTTAATTATTTAATGACAAAGCCAATTGAACTTTTTCATGAAAATCGTGAAAGGTTCAAAGAAATTGATTACAAAATAACCTTTGCCGGTCGAAGAGATAGATTTTCAAAGGAACTGCTTGAAGTCATCGAGATCATAGAGCAAGAGACAAAAGATTATGAAGGCTTTGAATTAACAATTGCTGCTGATTATGGATCATATGATGAATTGATTACAGCAGTAAATAAAATAGAAAAACCAATCACAAAAGAAGCTATAGAAGCGAATTTGATGGTGAAAGAACCAGTTGATTTGTTAATAAGAACAAGTGGTGAACAAAGAATATCAAATTTTTTGTTGTGGCAGGCATCCTATGCTGAACTTTATTTTACAAAAGTACATTGGCCCGCATTCACTGAAAAAGAATTAAAAAAAGCGATTTTAAGTTACAAACATAGAAACCGTCGTTTTGGAGGACTTGCATGAAAGATCGTCTAGTAACAGGGTTGATACTCGCTGCAATCCTTATTCCAGTAATTACCATTCCAATCCTCTTTGAGTTTTTTCAGGTTGTTATGTCATTGTTTGTCGTGATCGCATCAATTGAAATGATTAGAATGTATGAAACAAAAAAGAAATTTCAAATATGGCCACGCATTGGTATCGTTCTTCTTACATTAGGAACTTTTTATAGTGTTGGTGGTGTCATGGGTAGCTTAGAACATAATCCATTAGAAGCTAATGGAGTTTTAAGTATAACTATTCCTATCTTTACGCTAATCCTTTTAAGTTTTTTGGTTCTATTCAAGGATTTTAATGGTGAAGATGTAGGTAAGGCTTTAATGGTTGTCAACTATGTTGGTTTAGGAGCTGCAGCCATTGTTATTTTACGTGTATTAGGGGTGCGATTTATCGTATATCTATTAATCATTACTTCATTTACTGATATTTTTGCTTATATATTTGGTATGAAGTTTGGTAAGCACAAACTTGCTCCACATATCAGTCCTAAAAAATCATGGGAAGGTGCGATTGCAGGTACAATATTTGCAACCATAATTGCATCATCATTCGCATTATTTTACGGAACTGTATTTTATCCAGGAACTTGGTTAGGAGATATGTTGAACTCGGGTGGAGAAAAAACGCTACTACAAAATTTTTCAAGTTTAGGTGAAGAATATCCTATTTGGGTACAAGCATTTGTTATTGTTCCAGTGACATTTGTAGCAAGTATCTTTGCACAAATTGGAGATTTAGTCGCTTCACGCTTAAAGAGAACATATGACATTAAAGATTTTGGTACAATTTTGCCTGGACATGGTGGACTTCTTGATCGATTTGATTCTGCATTATTTGCAGCGATGTTTTTAACTGCAGTTTTCATTTTAATTTATAGGATATTCCCAGCAATAGTTATTCTATGAAAAATATATATATATTAGGTGCAGCTGGATCAATTGGCCTGCAAAGCTTAGAAGTTTTAAAAGAAAATAAAGGATATTACCAATTAATTGGTATTTCATTAGGCAGTAACGAAGAAATCAATCATCGAATCTTAAAAGAGATTGATGTAGAAATTGTTTGCCTAAGAGACGATATGTTCATTTCTGACTATCAGCATGCGTATCCAATGATTAAATTTGTTTCTGGTGATGAGGGACTGATTGAAATTGCATGTTATACAAAATCTGGATTATTTGTTAACGCACTTTCTGGATCTGCTGGACTTAGACCTACTGTTGCAGCAATCAAACATAAAAAGGATATTGCTTTAGCCAATAAAGAAACATTAGTTATGGCTGGAGATCTCATCAAAAACCTGATTAAAGAATATGGTGTTAAACTCTATCCAATTGATAGTGAACATAGTGCATTATGGCAAGCACTAAAAGGTGAAGATATAGGCGATGTATCAAAGATTGTAATTACAGCAAGTGGTGGATCTTTTAGAGATTTATCTCGCAAAGATTTAAAGGATGTGAGTGTTCATCAAGCACTGAAGCATCCCAATTGGAATATGGGTGCAAAAATAACCATAGATAGCGCTACAATGATGAATAAAGGCTTAGAAGTAATTGAAGCACACCACTTATTTGATCTATCATACGACAGGATTGAGACGATTTTACACGATGAAAGCATTGTTCACGGATTAGTTTATTTTAATGATGGAACAATCAAAGCAAGCTTAAGTTCATCCGATATGAAAATACCTATTGCATATGCTTTATTCTATCCAGAAAGAAGAGCATATCAGCAAACATTAGAGCTCTTACAACTAACATTTAAACCAATGGATTATGAACGTTTTCCATTATTGAAATTAGCCTATAAAATTGGGAGACAAGGTGGAATATTGCCGACGGTAATGAATGCTGCGAATGAAGCTGCAGTCAGATTGTTCTTAGATGGACAAATCTCATTTTTAGATATCGAATTAATTATTAAACAAACAGTTGAAACATTTACTCAAATTGAACATCCTACTTTAGATGAAATCATTGAGACAGATGTGTTCATTCAACAACAAATCAGAAAAACATACGGGAAGAGGTAACACATGCTTATACTTAATTTACTCATCTTTATTGTCGTCTTAGGGGCAATTATAATCATACATGAACTTGGACATTTCTTTTTTGCTAAAAGAGCGGGAATTTTGTGCCATGAATTTTCAATTGGTATGGGACCAGCAGTTTATCAAAAAAGAAAAGGCGAAACCATTTATTCCATCAGAAGTATTCCAATTGGTGGCTATGTTTCAATGGCAGGTGAAAGTGTCAATGATGCATTAATCAAAGTAGGTCAAGTTGTTGGCATCAAGGTTAATGAGCAAGGACAAATTTTTGAAATTGTTATGAATTCAGAATTACCAAGCGATTTTACAGGTGTTATTAAAAGCTTTGATTTATATGGTAAGGATTTCGATCCATTATTTATTGAGATTGAAGTTGAAAATGTTGTTAAAAAATACCCCGTTTTAAGAAATACAACCTATCGGTTTACTGAAAAAAAGGAAATGTGGATTACACCTTCAGAAAAGAGCTTTGAAAGCAAAACCTTATGGCAAAGATTTTTAGTTATTTTTGCTGGACCATTAATGAATTTCATCTTAGCATTTGTCTTATTTCTAATCGTTGGATTCTTTGTCGTAAAACCAAATTTAGATAGTAACACTTTAGACTTGGTTTCTGCAAATTCACCAGCAGAAACTGCTGGATTACTTCCAGGAGATCAAATCATAGAAATCAATGGTCAAACTGTGGATAACTGGACTGATCTATCAACGATAATGGGTGATTTAGACACGGTGAATTTGTCAGTATCATACATACGTGATGGCAACCAATTTACAATTGATGATATAGGCATATCAGTAGCAATTCAAATGGCTGGAATTGCAAACATAGATGGAGATTATGTGGTTTACACTGATCAACCTATTATCGGACAAGCTTTTGGTAGGGCATCATCTGATGGTGGTTTGCAAAATGGAGACTTAATTACTCAAATTAGTATTGGAACATTTGAATATGATATTACAAATTGGGATGACATTATTACATTCTTTCAAGCAAATACTCGAGGAGAAATCACAATTACTTATCAAAGAGACAGTGCTTCATATGATGCAACTTATGTCATGGTAAGTGATCGCGCTTTAAATAAACTTGGTTATGAACCAATGATTTTCCAACTTGGTGTAGCACCAGAAGCAAACTTTAATTTTGGATATACACTTTTATATCCCGCAAAAACATTTTATAGTAATATGATGCAAGTATTTAATACCATCGGTTTATTATTCGATAAAACCGAAGATATTGGTATAGGAGATCTTTCCGGTCCGGTTGGTATTTATTCATTAGTCAGCAATACAGCAAGTCAAGGTATTATTGCTTTGATTGGTTTCACAGGATTCTTGAGCATTAATATTGGATTATTAAATATGTTACCAATTCCAGCACTCGATGGAGGAAGATTAGTATTCCTAGGTATAGAAGCTGTAACAAGAAAAAAATTAAACCGTAGATTTGAAAACACTGTTAACAATCTTATGTTTTTCTTACTCTTAGGACTCTTTGTTTATGTGACTTATAATGACATCATTAGATTAATAAAGGGATAGAATATCCCTTTTTTATTACATTTGGTTTTAAAAATGATATAATATAAGAAATAATTGATTAGGGGGACTTTCATGTGAAGCAATTCTCAATTATTCTTATTATGATAGCTTGTCTTTTAGGTGCTTTAAGTCATGTTGTTAATTTTCTTGAAATAACACTGGGTGGATTAGAAATTTTTTCACCTTTTTCTATTGTATATAGCAGATTTGGTGAACTCACATTCATTATGGGTTTCATTGGTCTTTATTTAACTGCACAAGATAATAAAAAGATCAAATATCTATCGCTTTCATTTGTCTTGCTTGGATTTTTCCATTTTTTAATGATTGAGTTTGGATTTATAGCAACTTTCAGTATCTTTTCACTACTTATACTTGCTATCAAATTTGTACCTCTTGCCGCATTTGTATTCCATTATAGAAATGTTGAATTTGATGCATTGACTGTAAAAGTTTATATATTCATTGGGACACTATTTACATACTTTATCGCTTATACATATGCAACATTTGCACCAACGTGTATTTCATGTTCAATAGCCTCAGCTGCAGACATTATTTTACCTATTTTTTATGTTATTTTTCAAATTGGTATTTATGTTTTCTTTCTTGAGTTATATCGTGAGATTTTTCATTATAAAAATGAATACTATGTGGATCTATAACTTCCAACTATATATATAGAAAGGAACACAGCGATTATTTGCTGAAATCCATATTCTTTAATGATCAAATATAACCAATAAGAAATCCCTAAAATATATATTTTAAGGAATTCTTTTTTTTATGGTCAAAAGTATTGACTTTCAGTGCTTAATATTATAGAATGATTAAGGTCGCTATTAAAACCGTAGAATTGTTCTAGTAGCCTTGACACTAATTCTTTATTGTCTGGAATAGTGTTGACAAGGTTATTTTATAATGTTAGAATAGTAAAGCACGTAAAGAAAAGCGAGCAAAAAGGTCTTTGAAAACTGAATGATGATGAGTGTATCAAAAGCAAGAAAAAAGAAGAGCTATT
>Ga0268278_1000616_pt1 | contig 23736 bp, 21 predicted proteins | sample saktaG_3_FD_190135 | JGI IMG/M metagenome (GOLD analysis project Ga0268278, IMG submission 190135) | Saline water microbial communities from Sakinaw Lake, British Columbia, Canada - sak_2010_1_5_55m | ecosystem: Environmental > Aquatic > Non-marine Saline and Alkaline > Saline ...
TTATCTGGATTTAATCAATAAGAATTTTCAGTTCAAGCTTAGGAGCGAAGTGGAAGATGACCCTTCCTGGCAGCAGATAATTCCCTACATCGTTTTCAATTTCCAGGACAAGTACTTTCTTTACCGTTATCTGGAGAAGGCGGGCGAAGACAGGCTGAAGAAAGATTATCATCTGGGCGTGGCCGGCCACATTAACCCCATTGATATAAAAAACGGGGAAAGGATATTGGAAACCGCCGCAATGAGAGAATGGCAGGAGGAAGTTGAATATAAAGGGAATTTGCTCGAGAAGAAATTGATCGGCGTCTTGAACGACGAAAGAAGACTAGTAGAACAGGTCCACCTGGGATTAATCTATCTTTTTCGAGGCGACAGTCCGGAAATTTCCGTAAAGGAAAAAGACGTATTGGAGGGCAGGTTGGTTGAATTGAAGAATCTGGCCAAATACGTGGGAGATGTCAGCAACTGGGCGCAGATTGTTTATAAAGAATATTTAGCAGTAAAATAAAAAACATGAAATTACAAAAAAGCGATCCTAAAATTTACGCCTTAATCAAAAAGGAAATACAGCGTCAGAAAACCGGTCTTGTTTTGATTCCTTCTGAAAATTACGCCAGTCCGGCCGTAATTTCTGCCATGGGCACTCCCTTGAGCAATAAGTATTCCGAAGGGTATCCCAAAAAGAGATATTACGGCGGGAACGAGTTTATCGATGAGATTGAAACGCTGGCTATCGAGAGAGCAAAAAAGATATTTAAAGCGGAGCACGCCAACGTCCAGCCCCACTCCGGCTCCCAGGCAAATGCCGCAGTATACCTCGCCTTATTAAATTACGGAGACAAAATTTTAGGCATCGATTTGTCGGCAGGCGGGCATCTGACGCACGGTTCAAAGGTTAATTTCTCGGGCAAGCTTTACAATTTTGCTTATTACGGAGTGGATCCCGAAACCGAAAAGGTAGATTTGAAGGAGGTAGAAAAAATCGCCCTGAGATTTAAGCCGAAGTTGATTATCGTCAGCACCACCGCCTATTCAAGAACGCTTGATTTCAGGGGATTCGGGAAGATTGCCGACAAGGTCAAGGCATACTTAATGGCGGACATCGCCCATATTGCTGGTCTGGTCGTGGCCGGTCTTCATCCGCATCCTTTTCCCTGGTGCGACGTGGTCACCACAACCACTCACAAAACCCTGAGGGGACCGAGAGGGGGTTTGGTTTTATCCAAGATAAAAGACAGACTAGATCCTAAGGGCAAGCATAATCTGGCTGAAAAAATCGATAGAGCCGTTTTCCCGGGCATGCAAGGAGGACCCTTAGACCACGTTGTTGCAGCCAAAGCAGTTTGTTTTCTGGAGGCAATGAAGCCAGATTTTAAAAAATACCAAAAGCAGATTCTTTTAAACGCCCGGGCCATGGCAGACGAGTTCAAAAAACAAGGAATCAGGGTGGTTTCGGGAGGCACGGACAATCATCTGATGGTGATAGATATTTCTCCTTTCGGTCTCGAGTCTAAAAAAATCCAGGACGAACTGGACAGGGTCGGAATTTACGTCAATCGCAACGCAATTCCTTTTGATAAAAGACCGCCCTACAACCCATCGGGTATCCGCCTGGGGAGCCCCGCGGTGACGACCCGGGGTTTGAAAGAGAAGGAATGCCGCGAAATTGTAATATTGATCGTAAAACTTATTAAGAACATCGGGAATGCCGCAGTTAAAAAGCTAATTAAGAAAGAGGTGGAAAAATTACTCAAAAAATTCCCAATTTATGAAGATTTTCAATGGTAGAAAAGAATCCGAGAAAATTTTACTGGATTTGAAAAAAAAGATAAAAAAATTGAGAGTTAAGCCGAGTTTGGCAAGTATTTTGGTGGGAGAAGACAGGGCCTCAAAATTATATATAAATCTGAAGAAAAAAGCGGCCCGGAGAATCGGCATAAAGTTAGTTCTCCATAAGTTTAAGAGCGGAGCGAAAGAAGGGGACATTATCGGCAAAATAGACTCATTAAACCAAAATGAAAAAGTCTACGGCATAATTGTACAGCTGCCCCTGCCCAAAGGTTTTAATACTAAAAAAATTACAGGTAAAATCAGCTGCCAGAAAGATGTCGATGGCTTCCAGAGAAAAAGCTATTTTCCTCCGGTACTGCCCTCGGCAATTTTAATTGCCTTAAAAAGAGCGGTTAAATCTCAGCGAAACAAGAAGATTTTGGCTTTGGTTAATTCAAAGATATTCGGGGAAACGCTCAAAAGGTTTTTGAAAGGCGACAGGATAAAAATAGAATATATTTTAAGGAAAAAAGTTTCGCGGGAAAAACTTAAGGCGGAACTTAAGTCTGCGGACGTGGTAATTTCCGTCTGCGGGGTTCCCAACCTGATTAAAAATGATATGGTTAAAAAGGGAGCGGCTCTGATTGATGCCGGCATCGCGCGGATTGACCACGGAAAAGTAGCGGGAGATGTTGACCGGAAAAGCGTAAAGAATAGCGCATCTTTTTTAACTCCGGTTCCCGGCGGAATCGGCCCCCTAACCGTCGCTTTATTATTAAAAAATACGTATTTTGCAGCAAAAAATCATGGAAAACGTAGCTAAAATAATCGATCAAACATATCTTAAAGCGGGAGCGGATGAGGATGAGATGAAAAAGGTCTGTGAGGAAACCAAGCAATACGGCTTCCGCGGCCTTTGCATTTTTCCGGAGCATACGAAACTGGCCAAAGAACAGTTGAAAAACACGGGGATTAAGGTAACCACCCTGATAGACGAACCGACCGGCACCAGTCCCCACGATAATAGAATGGACATGGTGAAAGAGGCAAAAAAAGCGGGGTCCGACGAGGTGGACGTGGTGATGAAGATAGATGCTTTTAAGAATAAAAAATACGATGAAGTTTTGGCGGATTTGAAAGAAATCTGCGAAACTCTACCGACAAAGGTAATAATCGGTTCCGGCTACCTGACGGACGAAGAGATAAAGAAGGCGTCGGAAATAGTGAAGGAGGCCGGGGCAATTTGCGTTAAAACCGCTACGGTGGATGATCCCCTGGACCGGACGGAACTGGATGAAAAGGCGAAACATGTGAAGATAATGAGGGAGTCGGCGCAGGGCTTGCTCGTTAAGGCAGCCGGCGGCGTAAGGAATCTGTCCGACTTGGAGATGATGGTGGAAGCGGGAGCGGACATCATAGGAACCAGTTCGGGGATTGAAATCGTGAATGAATTCTTAGGGACGGAGGCCAAGATTAAAAAAGACGACAGAATAATTGAATAATCATGCCTTATAAACCCACAATTGGTCTGGAAATACATATTGAGCTTAACACAAAAACAAAAATGTTTTGTGGTTGTAAAAATGACCCTAATGAACATCGCCCTAATATCAATATATGTCCAACGTGTACTGCGCAACCGGGGAGTCTTCCCGTTATTAACGAAGAGGCAATAAGGAAAGTTATAAAAACAGGCCTGGCCCTGAATTGTCAGATTCCCGAGTTTTCCAAGTTTGACAGGAAAAATTATTTCTATCCTGATCTTCCAAAAGGATACCAGATAAGCCAGTATGACAAACCTTTATGCGTGGGCGGCTTTCTTGACTTAGACGGGAAAAGAATCAGGATTACCAGAGTTCATTTGGAGGAAGATACCGGAAGCCTGGTGCATCCCTCGGGCGCAGAATATTCCTTGGTCAATTTTAACCGGGCAGGAATTCCTCTTATGGAATTAGTGACGGAACCAGACATCGCTTCGGGCAAGGAGGCGAAAGATTTCGCCCAAGCCCTTCACCTGATTTTGCACTATCTTGACGTTTCCGATGCTGACATGGAAAAAGGCCAGATGAGAGTGGAAGTTAATATTTCCGTATCCAACGACAAGAAATTGGGCACCAAGGTGGAAATTAAAAACCTCAACTCGTTCCGGGCCGTAGAGCAGGGGATAGATTACGAAATAAAAAGACAGGGGGAACTGTTGGAATCCGGCAAAAAAATAGTCCAGGAGACGAGGGGATGGGACGATGTAAAAGGAAAAACCTTCTCCCAGAGAGAGAAGGAAGAGGCGCATGACTACAGATATTTTCCCGAGCCCGACTTGCCTCCGCTTCACCAAACCGAAAGATTTGTCGAGGGGATCAGGAGTGATATTCCCGAACTTCCTCAAAAAAGAAGGGAAAGGCTGAAGAAAGAATATCAGTTGGATGAGAATAACGCTGGAATATTCGTTTATAATAAAGATTTGGGAGAATATTTTGAAAAAGTGATTTCCGAGCTGCCTCCCGACCTGGCGCTGGAAAAACTTTTAAAACTGATAAAACTCTCCTCCAATTATTTAATTACGGACCTCCAGGGATTGTTGAAGGGAGAGTCGGTCTCCAGTGATAAATTTTTAATTACTCCGGAGAATTTCGCCGAATTCATCTGTTTAATACACGATGGAAAGATTTCTAGTAAAATAGCCAAGCAGGTATTGCTCGAAATGTTCAAGAGCGGAGCAGATCCTTCAAACGTTATCGAGGAGAAAGGATTAAGCCAGATTAGCGATGAAAAGGAAATTGAGCAGATTCTGGAAGAAATCATTGTCCAAAACCCGAAAGTAGTCGCGGATTATAAATCAGGCAAAGAAAACGCTTTTCAATATCTGATCGGCCAGGTCATGGCTAAAACTCGCGGAAAAGCCGACCCAAAGATGGCCGGAGACATCCTCAAGAAATTATTGACAAAAGGGTAATCTAATAGTATAATAAAAATTACTATAACTCTCTAAGGAGGTAGGAGGGTGATTGTAAAAGAACGAGAGAAACTGTCTCTTGATTCCCACGGAAGAATTCATTTTTCCAAGGAAGAAAGAGCAGGGTTCGGTGCTGAAATAGCAGTAGCCAAAAGTCGGAATAAGTTTCTCTTCATGACCGAGGGGGAGCTGGATTCCATTCTCACCAAGGAACTTAACGGCCTTAAGGGATTGGATCTCAGGAGAAAACGGCGTGCTTTGCTCGCCGGCGTATTTCTCCAGAGGATAGACCTTCAGGGTAGAGTGTTGATACCTTCGCGATTGAGGGAAGGAGATATGCATGGTTAATCAACGAAACTCCTTTGAGTATCAACTGTTTGAAAAATTCCCTGATTTCGATCCCAAGTGGCCGGACAAAATAAAGGTGAGATGGCTCGAGATATTCAGCGCTCTGGTGCGGGCAATCTCTACCCGCGAACCAAAAGGGACGAGGAAAAATTAATATATCCGCCTCGTTCTTTTTGTTTCTTCTCTTGACAAAATAGAAAAAGGTAGTATAATATAAAGTATCAAGGAGGTGATACCGTGAAAATAGCTAAGGATCTCAGTGACGAAGAAAAACAACTCCTTGAAAAACAGGGAGTTGTTTTTCCGGAGAACGGCGAACCTTATTTCGGGAAAAAGGAAACGCCAGTTCCGCCGGGAATGAGACGACTCTCTACCGGAAGAATAGTTCCTTACAAACCAATCGAACAGTGTCTCGCTAATAATCGCTGAGACAAAACAAGAGACAAGAGGGGAGGAGAAAAAGTCTTTTAAGACAATATCTTTCTCCCCTCAACTGCTTTTAGAAACTCTTTTACTAATTTTTCAGCCTGAGGCTGTTTTTTTATCCAATAAATTCTTTTATCCTTTTTAAACCACGTCATCTGCCGGCGAGCGTAATCTTCAATCGCTTTCTGCAGCCTTTCAACCATTTCTTCATGTGTTGTCTTTTTCTGCAGAAATTGGGCAATATAACGATACTCCAATCCGAATTCTTCCAATCTCTTCCATGAGACTCCCGATTTGCGGAGTTTTTTTATTTCCTCAATCATTCCCTGCGCCAGTCTTTTCAAAAGACGTTTTTCTATCAGTTTTTTTAACTCTGCTTTTTCCTTTTTTACTCCGATCATTAAAACGGGATAAGGAAGCGGTTGTTTTTGGAGCGGAGGAATAGTTTTTTTAGTTTTTATTACGATTTCCAGGGCCCGAATTAACCTTCTTTTATTCTTTTTATCGATAGTTTTGGCTCTTTGCGGGTCGAGCCTTTTTAGTTTTTCAAAAAGCTCTTCCGTTGTCTGCTTGTTGAGACGAGTCCTCAGCAGCCAATCGGGCATCACTTCGGGGATAGTTATTCCGTCAATTACCGCTTGGATATAAAATCCGGTTCCGCCGCAAAGAATAGGAATTTTGTTTTTTTTGAATGCCTTATTAATCGCCTCCAATGCTAATTTTTTGTACTGAGCAACGGTGAATTTTCTTCTGGGCGAAGTTACATCCAGAAGATAATGAGGGATTCCCTGCATTTCTTTTTTCGTAATTTTACCCGTTCCAATATTCATACCCTTGTATACTTGTCTAGAGTCGGCCGAAATTATCTCGCCTCCAAATTTTTTAGCTAAATTTACCGCCAATTCCGATTTTCCCGAGGCGGTCGGCCCGAGAATAACGATTATTCTATTTTCTTCGTTCTTGCGTCTTTCTTTTATCTTTTTTACTATATAGCGATTCAAAACGTTCCATCTCCTGTCTTTTTCTGCGGTAGAGACGCCACCTTCCATTTTTGCCGCCAGCGTTCCGGGCCTAGCTGAAAATTTTGATATATAAGCCATGTCAAAGCCTATTTCCTTTAAGAGTTTTACCGTATTCTGAAATTGTTCTTTTGTCTCTCCCGGGAAGCCGACAATAATGTCAGTTGAAAGGAAAATGTCGGGAATTTTATCCTTGATTTTTTTGACCAAATTTTTATATTGTTTTGCGGTGTAAGCTCTGTTCATTCTCTTTAATATTTTATCGTCTCCGGACTGAACTGGTAGGTTGAGATAGTGGGCCATTTTTTCCGAACCAGCCATGACGGTAATAAGTTCATCGGAAAAGTTTTTCGGGTTGGGAGAGGTAAACTTTATTTTGAAATCACCGGTAATATCGGAAACCAATTTTAAAAGTTTGGGAAAGTCGATGGATTTTTGGATGGGGGAGTTATAATCGTTCACATTTTGGCCCAGCAGCCATATCTCCTTGGAGCCTTGTTTCACTGCTTTTTTTACCTCAGCCAGTATTTTTTCATGGCTTCTGCAGATTAAAGTGCCTCGGGTGAAAGGAACAACGCAATAGGTGCAGAAGTTGTTGCAACCGTTGGAAATCGGAATGTAATAATAGTCTTTCTTTGCCCGAGTCGTAGCGAGGGCGGAAGGAGAGGATTTATTCTCTTTGCCCTTATCCCAGATTTCATCAAAAAGCTCACTGAAATTTTTCCTGTCTTTTCTCAATATGCAACCGGTTAAAACGATTTTCAGTCCCGGTTTTTTTCTCCTTAACTTAGTCAGATTTCTGATCTTTCCGTAAATTCTGTCTACGGCTGATTGTCTTATGGAACACATATTGACCACTATCAAATCAGCCTTATTTTCTTTCAAACACGGTTTATAGCCTTTCTTTTCCAAAAAAGCAGCGATTCTTTCCGAATCCGCTTCATTCATCTGGCAGCCATATGTGATTATTGAATATTTTTTAGGCATCATCTTTCTATTTTAGGATAGAAAAACAGCCTCGTAAAGTTTAGGGGCTGTTTTTCTTTTCAACTCCTTTTGGGAAGATCATTTGGAATTACTGGTTCCCGGCAGTAATTCTTTAATCTGTTGGAGCTGTTGCTGAAGCATGTTTTTCCCCGTTTCGCTTTCCTCTTCTTCGCATTCTCCTTCGTAGGCCATATCTACTCCGGCCGCCTTGGCAACACAATCATTGGAGTACGTTTTGCCGTCTTTGCCGCAGACGGGATCCCAGAGTTGGATACACGCTTGAGCTCTCTCCTGCTCCTGTTTTGGTACTGGCTGAGGCGAAGTACTTTGGGTGGGAGGAACCTCCACTTGAGCAGGCGTTATTGTTTTGGTTTGTTCTCTTAGCTGCGTTCTTTCTTGTATCTGCTCTAGAATTTTCTCTCTTGATTGCAGAAGATTTTCTTGGAGCAGGGGTAATTTTTCTTTCAAGCTGTCGATGATTTCCAACTGCGTTTCTTTTTCTCCGCTTATTTTTTCAATATAATCCTGGAATTTTTTCTGTGTTTGCGGAGGCAGTTGTTCCAGTTTTTCTTTCAGTTTCAGCAGCAGATTCTCCTGAACTCCCTGGATTGCTTCTTTTGCTTCTTCGGGCACTTTTTCTTCGAGCTGTTTGATAACTTCCAGGCTCTTGAATTCCTTGAACTCGCTGCCTGCCATCTCCTGCAGGTTTTGTTCCAGTCTTTCCTGGAGGTTTTCCTTGTTTTCCAGGCGGGTCATAACTTCACCGAACTTTTCAAGGTGTTCTTCTCTCACTTCCTGTATTTTTTCAAAAACGTCTGAAGAAACCTGTTCTTCCAATTTCTGGAGGACTTTTTGCTGGACCGTTTGCTGCTGGATGAACTTATCAAGGAATTTTCCGACTTCTTCCGATTCTTGGGCCGTTTCCTTTATTCTTTCAGTAATTGTTTGCATATCTCCTATTTCTTCTTGGTAGCTTCTGATCGCATTTTCAATCTGTTCTTGGTTTTTGTTCTGTTCCACCATTTTCTTCACTTCCAGCAATTTTTCACTGCTGAATTTTTCCTTCAGCTGAGCTTTGGCGACCGTGGTGAAGGCGAAGACGTTCTGAATATTCCTGCTCCACTTTTTTAAGAAATAAAAAGGACTGTCGGGCAAGATATTCGGTTCTCCAACGCCTAAGTCTTCGACGGTTTCATCCAGTGTTGCGGAAAATTCATCGATAGCGGTAGCGCCGGTTACCGTCGCAGTTACCGTTACCTCATCAGTAGCTTTGGTCGGTACGGGGGCGGTATCTTCCTGGGCCATGGCTAATGCGGCAGAAAAGAGAAGTCCCGAAATCAAAAACGTAAGGCTGATTTTTTGCATGATATTTATTTTTTTAGTTTGTCTTGCTCGACCTTTAGTGTATTTCTTCTTTTTTCTCCTTTAGAAAATATCTCCATTGTTCAAGGAATTCGATAAAAACCTGGAAGGGCAAATCGATCAGAGCGTTGAAGAAAATGGCTATGGCGTTGTATTTCTTCCATTTATTGGAAAGCCATCTTCCCAGGCCCACGATGGGCAGAAAGAAAATATCGAACAGAAAACCGAAGAAACCGGCTTTTTTTTCTTCAACCGTCAACTCCTCGGCTCTGTTTCTGACCGCCAGCCCCGCAAAGGCGATGAGGGCCACGAACATAATGTTGATTACGATGGAGGTCGGCGGGAAACTGGCTAATTCGAAAATATAGGCGATGGCTCCGATGGAAACACAGGCGCCTAAAAGATAAATCAGGCCGATGATGAATTTTGTAAGAAAACCCTTTTTTTTGGGAACTTTTATTTCGTAGACGTCGTCTTCTTTCCTCTCATAAACTATTTTCATAGTTTCCATCAAAACCACGTCCAGATTGTTTTTGGAAGGCGGCCGGATAGTTATCACCAAAAGAAACATCAAGAAAGTCGGCCCCAGTATGTCAACGGCTATGGTAAGGGGATAGAATGTTCCGGTGATTAATTTGGCCAGAGGAATTTCCAGAACCATAAGGGAAACGCTGTTGGTCAGAAAAATAGACAAAGTGGAAAGAATGGCCGCCCGGGTGAGCCGGCTTTTTAAAGTGGAGAGTCTCTTACTGTAAGACCTTCTGACCAATTCCTCCAGAACTTCGGGTTTGGAAAACTTTTGATAGAATTCATCCGGATTTTCTTCGGTCAGGACGTCTCCCAGGAGCAAATAAGGCGTGTCGTACCTTTCGCAAACGTTGTAGAATTTGTCGGACAAAGGGTGTTTTAGATCCTGTTCCAGGCTTTCCCATATCAAATATATGTTCTGGGATATTTCCTCGAGTTGGGAAGCGGGCAAATCATGCCACTGCGGATAGCGCCTTTTTAAAAGATGATAACTGATGATCGGGGCGTCCAGTTTGAAAAGGGCCCGGTGTATGGCGATATAGATCTGAGTGTTTTTTACCTCATCGTTAATTCCGCCCACGACCAGTACTCCTTCTTTTATTTTTATTTTTTCCCTCATCGACTCCATCATATAATCGATCAGTGCTCTCTCCCGGCTGGAAGAGGAAAGGGTTTCTTCTATCTCGCAGGCGGCAATGCCCAGGATCCAGCTATAAAGCTGAAGTTTTATTTTCTCGGAGTGGGAATTCGGGCTTTTATCCAGAATGTGGATGTATTTGTTCAATATCTTTTCCACTTCTCCTATTTTTAATTCTTCTATGTGGTCGTTGGGGAAATGGCCTCCCCTGATCAATTCCAAAATAAGAGGTTCGGCAATGGCTTTTCCGTCCTTAGATATCAAGAGCCTTCTTTTCAGGTTTCTCTCGATTGCCCCTCTTTTCATCAAATGCTCTTCTCTCCAGTCAACGATTCCCCTGATTTTTTCATAGAAAGCGGCAACCTTGGAAGCCACCTCGTCAACGTGTATGGTTGACGCCCCCTCTTTTTTCCTCAGGGATTCTTTCCAGGATTGATATCTTTGAATGAGTTTTTGAGTTGATTGCGATACTTCTGACATATAGCTATATTTTAAGCTTTTTAAAGAAATTAGTTAAAGTCATTTCTCCGATGTCTCCTTTGCCCCTTTCTCTGACCCGGACGGTTTTCTTTTTCATTTCCGTGTCTCCGACGACCAAGAGATAGGGGATTTTCTGTATTTCACCTCCCCTGATTTTTTTTGAAACTGTTTCGTTTTCGTCCTTCAGCTCCACTCTGAAATCGTCTTTCAGTGTTTCGGCGACTTTCTGGGCGTATTTTTTGTGGCGGTCGGCAATGGGAATTATCCAGACCTGCGAGGGAGACAGCCATAAGGGCAGGGCTCCCGCATAGTGTTCTATTAATACGCCTATAAATCTTTCCAAAGAGCCCAGAAGCGCCCGGTGAATCATATAAGGCTCCTGTTTTTTCCCTTTCTCGTCGATATAAGCCATTTTAAATCTTTCCGGCAGATTAAAATCAACCTGTATCGTGGTGCATTGCCAGGGTCTGCCTAGGGAATCTTTCACCTTGATGTCGATTTTGGGACCGTAAAACACTCCGCCTTCCGGGTCCACGGAATACTTCAATTTAAGCTTGTTGAGGACGAACTTTAAAGTGTTGGTCGCTTTGGTCCATCCCTGGATATTGCCGGCATGTTTCTCCGGCATGGTGGAAAGATAAACGTCGAAATCTTTGAACCCGAAAGTTTTCAGTATTTTTATGCCTGATTTTAAAAGTTTGGTAAGTTCTTCGGTCAATTGTCCCGGAGTGCAGATGATGTGCGCATCGTCCTGGGTAAATCCTCTTACCCGGGTCAGGCCGTGCAGGACGCCTGATTTTTCGTAGCGGTAAACGGTTCCCAGTTCGGCGTATTTCAAGGGCAGGTCTTTGTAGCTCCTGATTTTAGAATTGTAAATCTTGACGTGGAACGGACAGTTCATAGGCTTTAACATATATTCTTCCTCGTCTATCTTGATGGGGGAATACATGTTTTCCCGGTAAAGGTTCCAGTGGCCGGAGGTTTTCCAGAGATCGAGCTTTGCAATATGGGGAGTGGCTACCCATTTATAACCCTGCAGGGAGAGTTCTTTGTAAAGATAGTTTTCAATGGTTTTCCTCAGGGTTGCGCCTTTTGGCATCCAGAGAGGGAGACCTGCGCCTATTTCATCGTCAAACATGAAAAGTTCCAGCTTCTGTCCCAGAAGACGATGGTCTCTTTTTTCCGCTTCTTCCTGGATCTTGAGGTATTTTTCCAAGTCTGATTTATTTTCAAAGGCGATTCCGTAAATGCGGGTCAGCATGGTGTTGGATTCCTTGCCTCGCCAGTAGGCCCCGGCGATTTTCGTCAACTTGAAAGCCTGAGGGTTTATTTCCTTTGTGGATTTTACGTGAGGGCCTTTGCACAGGTCCATGAAGTCTCCGCTTTGATACAGAGTAACGTTCTTTCCCGGAAGTTCCTGAATCAATTCCAGTTTGTACGGCTGGTCTTTGAACATTTTTTTCGCTTCGGTTTTCGAAATCAGTCTCTTTTTAAAAGGAACGTTCTGCTGGATTATTTCTTTCATTCTCTTTTCTATTCTCGGCAGATCCTGGGGAGTCAGAGCGTTTTTAAAATCGAAGTCGTAATAAAAACCGTTTTCGATTGTGGGGCCAATGCCAAATTTTACTCCGGGAAAGAGTTCTTTGACCGAGGCGGCCATAATATGAGATATGGAGTGGCGTATTATATCTGTTTTCATGCGCTTTCTACGATTTCTTCTATCCCTTCGCAGATTACCTTGGGCACGCCGTCTTTCGAGTCCAGCCTGCCCTCGATCATGACGATTTTATTCTCCTGGAAGAGAGTGGGGTTTCTTTCGATTGTTGAAGGGAAGACCACTATCTCTATCCTGTTGGTCAGGTCTTCCAGGTTTACGAAAAGCATGGGCTTTCCGGTGCGGGTAATGATTTTTTTGATTCCGGAAATTATTCCGCCGACCTTAACCCTGATGTTTCTTCTGGTGTTGTGGTCGGGAAGATTGGAGATGGGCGTCGTATTTTTTTCCAGTATGTTTTTGAAACCGTTCAAAGGATGCGAGCTTACGAAAAGACCCAGCAGTTCTTTCTCCCAGGCCAGCTTTTCCTTTTCACCGGCCGGGGGAGCGGAAGCCAAAGATATTTTACTGTTGTATTGCATGCTGTCAAACAATCCGTTCTGGCCGTTGACTTTAGTTTTCTGGGTTTCTCTGGAGAATTCCAGCAGTCTTTCCACATTGGACAGCAACTGGTTCCTTTCTGCCATTTTATCAAAAACTCCGGCTTTTATTAAGCTCTCAAAGGACTTTTTGTTCAGGTCCTTGGAACTGACTCTGGAGATGAAATCATCCATCGAGGCATAGTGGCCCTTGGCTTTTCTCTCCTCAACGACGATTTCCACGATGTTGGACCCGACGTTTTTTATTGCCGATAGCCCGAATCTGACCTGGTTTTTCTTTGGCACCACTGAAAAGAAGGTGAAGCTTTCGTTGATGTCGGGCGGGAGAACCTCCAGCCCCATTTTCCGGCATTCGGTTATCAAAACTGATATTCTTTCCACGTCATTCCTCTCGGAGGTCAAAAGCGCGGCCATGAACTCCGCCGGGAAGTGGGCTTTAAGATATGCCGTCTGATAGGCGATGGTGGCGTAAGCTGCGGCATGAGAACGGTTGAAAGAATAACTGGCAAAAGGCTCGATCCAATACCAGATTTGCAGGGCAACCTGTTCCGGTATTTCGTTTTTCTTCATCCCCTCGATGAATTTTTCCTTCTGGGACATCAACAATTTCTTTATCTTCTTTCCGATGGCCTTCCTCAGGACGTCCGCTTCAGCCAAGGTGAAGCCGGCCATCTCCTGGGCTATTTTCATAATCTGTTCCTGATAGATCGCTATTCCCTGGGTATTTTTCAAAATAGGTTCCAGTTTCGGGTGAAGGTAGATGATGGGCTGCTTTTTCTGTTTTCTGGAAATGTAATCCGGGATCAGCTGCATGGGGCCCGGACGGTAAAGAGCAACCATGGCGATAATGTCTTCGAACTCGCTGGGTTTCAGTTGTTTCAAGTATCTCTGCATGCCGGCCGACTCCAGCTGGAATATGCCCACGGTGTCTCCTTTCTGCAGTATTTTATAAACTTTTTTATCGTTCTCGGGAAGATTCTGGATGTCAACGTTTATTCCCTGGACCGCGTAAATTCTGGATAAGGTGTCTTCGATAATGGTCAGGTTCTTCAGCCCCAGGAAGTCCATCTTCAGGAGTCCCATGTCTTCTATCGAATGCATTTCATACTGTGTGACTATGGCCTCGTCGTCCTGAGTGGGATGCTGCAGGGGGACAATTTCGTCCAGAGGAGTGTCGGATATCACCACGCCGCAGGCATGGGTGGAAGCGTGGCGGGCGACCCCCTCCAGTTTCTTTGCGGCATCTATCAGTTTCTTTGCCTGTTCGTCAGTCTCGTAAAGAGCGCGGAATTCGGCTATTTTCTTCATGGTTTCGTCCAGGGTCATGCCGAAAGGAATCATTTTGGCGATCTGGTCGCAGTAGGAATAGGCGTAGGCCATGGCTCTTCCTACGTCCCTGACCACGGCTCTGGCAGCCATGGTTCCGAAGGTGATTATCTGGGCCACTTTGTCCCTGCCGTATTTCTGGGCGACGTACTGGATCACTTCGTCTCTCCGGCGGTCGGTGAAATCAAGGTCGATATCAGGCATGGAGATTCTGTCCGGATTTAAAAATCTCTCAAACAAGAGATTGTATTTCAGAGGATCGACGTTGGTAATGTTCAAAACGTAGGCGACGATGGAACCTCCGACCGAGCCCCGGCCCGGCCCCACCACGATTCTGTTTTGCTTGGCCCAGTTAACGAAATCCTGGACGATGAGAAAGTAGGAGGCGAAACCGGTTTGTTTTATCACGGAAAGTTCGTATTTCAATCTTTCCAATACTTCCGGGCCTTGATGCTTTCCGTATCTTGCCTCCAAACCCTGCTGGCAAAGTTCTTCAAGGTACTCATCGGGCGTATTGCCCCCTGGCGTGACGAAAGTCGGGAGCTTCACCTTGCCCAGTTCAAGCTGGAAATTGCAGAGGTCTTTGATTTTCTGGGTATTTTCTATGGCTTCCGGCACGTCCTTGAAATCTTCCATCATCTGTTCAGGAGTTCTCATCGAGAAATCATCGGCCTTAAGTGTCAGTCTTTCAGGGTCGTTGGGGTCGGCTCCTGTATTGATCAACATTAAAACGTCCTGCGCTTCCGCATCATCAGGCCTCAGATAGTGGACGTCGTTGGTCGCCACCAGGGGAATGTTGTGTTTTTTTGCAATGGAAATTATTCCCTCGTTTACTGTTTTCTGCTGGGGAGAGTGAGGATGGTGCTGCAGTTCGAGATAGAAATTTTCTTTGCCGAATATTTCCTGATAGCGCAGTGCGGTTTTTTCCGCCTCAGCCATTTTTTTAGCCAGGATCAGGACGGGTATCTTTCCCGCCTGGCACGCCGACAAACCTATCAGCCCTTCGGAATGTTGAGCGAGTATTTCTTCGTCAATCCTCGGTTTGTAATAAAAACCTTCAAGATGGGCCAGGGTCAGAAGCTTTACCAGGTTTTTATACCCTTTTTCATTTTTCACGAGAATGACCAGGTGGTATCTCCGGTCATCGATATTCGGCCGCTTGTCAGTCATCTTTTCCAGGCTCTGGTACATCTCGCAGCCGATGATGGGCTTTATGCCTCTTTCCTGGGCCTTTTTATAAAACTCCACGGCTCCGTAAACGTTGCCGTGGTCGGTCAGAGCGACCGTGTCCATACCCAGTTCTTTTACGTAATCCAAAAGTTGATCGATTTTCGGCAGGCCGTCCAAGAGGGAGTAATGTGAGTGAACGTGTAAATGGGTGAATTTTTGCCCCATGAGAATTAAACAAAATTAAAAAACTCTTCTGAGCGTTAGATTATTTTAGTTTTTTTCTTGGAAATAGTCAAATACCGAGTTTTCGTAAAGCGAAAACGAAGGGGAAGATGAAATTTATTTCATCGTCTGCTACAATATAACATTATGAATTTTTTGTCCGAGGAAAAAAAATTGTGGAAAAGAGGATACAGAAGAGTGGCTTGTCTGGACGAGGCCGGCCGGGGGCCCTTGGCCGGGCCGGTGGTGGCTGCCGCCGTGGCCATGGTGAACAGAAAATATCATCTACCATATAGTGATATAAGAGATTCCAAGAAGCTTTCTCAAAAGCAGAGAGAGAAATTTTACAAGCAGCTTACCGGCGACTCCAACATAAAATGGGGGATAGGCAGGGTTTCGGAAAAGGTGATCGATAAAATCAACATTCTTGAGGCGACGAAGTTGGCGATGAAAAAAGCGCTGGGGAGCCTGAAGACAAAACCGGATTTTTTAATTCTTGACGGCAATTTTAAAATCAATTCATCCGTTCCCCAAAAGCCGATCGTGAAAGCTGATGGAAAAGTTTTCTCCTGCATCGCAGCCGGTATTCTGGCCAAGGTGACCAGGGACAGGATAATGCGGAGGTTTCACAAGAAATACCCGCAGTACGGTTTCGACAGGCATAAAGGTTACCCGACCAGTTTTCACCGCCGGATGTTGAAAAAATACGGCAGGTGTGTTATACATAGGAATAGTTTTCAATATGGGAGTTCCAAAACAAAGACACACAAAATCAAAACGTAACAGGAGAAGATCGCATGATTCCCTGAAGGCGTCTCGCTTGACGCTCTGCCCGAAATGCGGAAAACCTGTCTTACCACACACGGTTTGTTTGAATTGCGGATATTACAAAACCATGGAGGTGATTGACGTCATGAAGAAGCTGACCAGAAAAGAAAAAAAGCAGAAAGAAAAGGAATTGAAAGCAAAGGAAGCGGAGGAAAAACAAACCCAGAAAAAACCTTTATCCTGGGAAGGACTTTCCAAAAAATAATTTATGGCTTCGCGTCATTTATCACGTTCAATCGCCATGCAGTCCCTATATGAGTGGGATTTTTCCGGTAAAAAGACCGATCTGGAGAAGATAATGGAGAGAAACGTAAAAGAGTTCGGTCCGGGCCTGGAAGACCAGAGTTTCGTCTGGCAGCTGGTGACCGGAGTGCTGAAGCACCTTCTGACTCTGGACAAGATTATCGAAAAAGCGGCTCCTGAGTGGCCTATAAACCAGATTACCATTGTTGATAGAAACGTATTAAGGCTGGGACTTTTCGAACTGCTCTACGAGAAAAAAGAAGAGGTTCCTCCCAAGGTGGCGATCAACGAAGCGATCGAACTGGCCAAGTCCTTCGGAGGCGAGAGTTCGGGAAAGTTCATTAACGGCGTTCTGGGAACTATTTTCAAGGAAATAGAGAAAAAAGAAACGGAGAAAAAGTAGTGGTTATGGATGACTTTTCAAAATTAGAGAAGAAATTAAATATCAAGTTCAAGAATAAGGATTTGCTGGTTCAGGCTTTTTGCCATCGTTCTTATCTGAACGAAAACCCGGACTTCAAACTCGAAAACAACGAGAGGATGGAATTTCTAGGAGACGCGGTTCTGGAACTGATAGTTACGGAATATTTATTCGAAAAGTATCCCAAGAAGTCGGAAGGAGAGCTGACCAACTGGCGGGCAGCCCTGGTTAATGCTAAAATGCTTTCTGAAGTGGCAAGAGAAATGGGTTTCAGCGATTTCCTGCTTTTGTCCCGCGGGGAGACGAAAGAATTGGGCAAGGCCAGGCAGTATATTCTGGCCAACACTTTCGAGGCGCTGATAGGATCGATTTATCTGGATCTAGGATACAAGGCTTGTCGTGAGCTGATTAAAAAAAATTTGATTTCCAGATTGCCGGAGATCATCAAAAAAGGTCTTTTCAGAGATGCCAAGTCCCACCTCCAGGAAGAGGCTCAGGACAGAGTGAGCATCACCCCGACCTACAAAGTTTTGAAGGAATGGGGGCCGGACCACGCCAAACACTTCATCATCGGTGTCTTTCTCAACAGTGAACTGGCCGGCCAGGGGGAAGGCTCTTCCAAACAGGAGGCAGAGGACGAGGCGGCGAAAGACGCATTAAAAGTTAAAAGTTGGTAAATATAAATATATGTTAGTAATAAGATTTTTTAGAACAGGAAAAAGCAATCAGACCTCATTTAAAATAGTGGTCACCGATAAAAGAAAATCCTCCACCAGAGGGAGATCTGTCGAGCAGGTCGGTTTTTATAATCCCCGGACGAAAGAAAAAATTCTGAAACAGGACAGAATAAAATACTGGCTGTCTGTGGGAGCCAAGCCTTCCCCGACGGTTCATAATCTGTTGATTTCGGAAAAAATTATCGAAGGGAAAAAAATAGACGTACATAAGAAAGCCAAGCAGAAAAAAGGCGAACAGGCTCCGGCAGAAGGAGTATCATCGGCAGAGGCTGTAAAGCCGGCAGAGGCTCCAGCCGCAACTCCTGTTGAAACGCCTCCGGCCGAGGAGAAGAAAGAAGAAAAGCTCGAAGAAGATAAATCTTCTTCTCCCGCCTCACCTTCTAAAGAGGATTCGGAGAAAGAGGAACCGGCCAAAGAACCGGAAAAGCCAGCCGAGGAAGCGCCGCAGGCGACTGAATCTCAGGCGGCCGAAGAGAAAAAGACGGAAACCCCTAGTCAATGAAGCTTGTCTTCATTTCCATCGTCATTACATTCCGCTGACTGAGTAAAATACGCTCTCCCCTTGACAAATATAGAACATATGCTATAATAGAGGCATATTCAAGGAGAGAGTTTTTTATACTATGACCGCAGGCGACTCTCTTTGAGGGCCGCCTGTTATATTTAATAGGACACTAAAAATAGAAAAGGGAGGTATATCATGTTCGCCAAAGCTCAGACAGTTGTTGATCGAATCCGGGGAAGAGACTCTGAATCTTCTGCTAATCCTCGTTCAGAAGCAAAGGTAGGATACGATGATTCAGGAATGCCCATTCCTCAATGTAGAACAGAGGAGCTTCAGATGAGATTTCATCTTACTCCTTGTCTTCACGGAGATATCCCCAACGGTCTGCACAACAACTAAACACAGGGTCTGCAAAGACCATCTTCTGGAGGAAGCGCCTATCACATTTTCTTATGCTTCCTCCTCATCCTCCAGTTCATAATAAGGATTGTGGACTGAAAGATGGGAAATTTAAAAATTGAAGATGGAAATCTTCATGGCGGCGAAGTGGTTACAATGAAAATATATTATGTATATATCGATTAGACATATTCGTGCTGATTGAACAGATTGTAGCCAGCTCGTCGCCATGTTCCCAACCACTTGCCAGGCAGAGAAACACTCTCTCCTCTCTCCCTGGCAGATGGTTGGGATGTTGACAAAAGGCGTAAATTCATTAAAATCTTACATAGTAGCATTTTTAAAGATTGAAAGGTCGTTGCTACTTTTTATGAAGAATTATCAGTAATACTGAAAGAATTATGGCTGAGAAAAAAGGATCAGATCATGAATTCCTTGAGCACATTGTGAAGGCCCTGGTTGATCACCCGGAAGAAGTCAAAATCGACCGCAAGGTTGATGAAATGGGAGTTCTGCTTTCTTTGAAAGTGAATCCCGAAGACATGGGTCAGATCATCGGCAAGGCCGGATCAACTGCCCGAGCCATCAGAAACTTGGTTCGCATCGTCGGTCTTAAGAATCACGCCAGAGTGAACCTGAAGATCGAAGAGCCGGAAGGCGGCAGAGTTACTCGAGAGAAAAAGTCCGAAGGACTTGAAGATCTAAAATTGTAAACTCTATTCGTTTACAGAACAAAAAAACAGTGTTATTATTTCGATAGCACTGTTTTTTTTATTATGTTGAAATTCGACATTATCACCATTTTCCCGAACATTTTCGATTCTTATTTGAAGGAATCTTTCATCAAGAAAGCGCAGGACTCTCATAAGATTTCCATTAAGATTCACAATCTGAGAGATTTCACTTCCGACCGCCATAAAACCGTGGACGATCGGCCTTTCGGCGGAGGATTGGGAATGGTTTTGAAGGTGGAGCCGGTTTATAAAGCCGTAAAAAAAATAAAAAAAGGAAAGAAAAGCAAGGTAATTTTATTTACCCCAAGAGGGAAAAAGTTCAACCAGAAAATGGCTTTCAATCTTTCCAAATTGAACCAGGTAATCATGATTTGCGGCAGGTACGAAGGGGTGGATGAAAGGGTGGCAAAGCGCGTTGCCGATCTGGAGGTTTCCATTGGAGAGTTCGATCTGATGGGAGGGGAGCTACCTTCGATGCTGATAACGGAAACCGTCTCCCGACTGATTCCCGGAGTTCTGGGTAAGCCGGAACTGCTGAAAGAGAGGATAACCAAGGAAAAGGGATTCATGGAATATCCTCAGTACACCAGGCCAGAGATTTTCTCGCCTAAAAAAGGAACCAAGTGGAGAGTGCCCAAAGTCCTGCTTTCGGGCAATCACAAGAAGATAACCGAATGGCGGAACAAGCAGGGCAAAGAGGTTGGCAGCTGAAATAGATTGAAATATAGGTGATTTTCTGATAAGATAGAGAATTAGAAAATTCTGTTGGGTAGGTGGCAGAGTGGTCAATTGCATCAGACTGTAAATCTGACGCCTTCGGGCTTCGGGGGTTCGAATCCCTCCCTACCCACATAATGCCTGGGTAGCTCAGTTGGCAGAGCACGTCTTTGGTAAAGACGAGGTCGCCGGTTCAATCCCGGCCTCAGGCTCACGAGTCGCAACGAAGTGAGAAGATGAAGATTATCTTCATCGCCTTACCAGATAATAAACAAAAAAACATATGGCAACAAAAAAGAAACCGTTTACAAAACTTCAGTGCCAGGATTGCAAAAGAATAAACTACTACACTCGCAAATCAAAACAGAGCAACGCTGAGCGAAAGTTGGAATTCAAGAAGTTCTGCAAATGGTGCAAAAAGAATACGGTCCATAAAGAGGGCAAAAGATAGTCTGTTGAGGATGATCTTCAACAAATTGGGGACGTGGTGAAATGGCTATCATAGGAATCTCCAAAATTTCTGTTCTAGGTTCGAATCCTAGCGTCCCCGCAGACTTATGGATACATCACTCGGTTTTTTAAGCGGGTCATCAATAGGCTATTTTGCCGGTTATCTTTTCGGCGGCCACCAAACGGGCGGACAGGGGTTGATCGACTCTCTGATTTTAAGTTTGGGCACTTGGCAATTGCATCTCCATCACTGGCTGCTTTCTTTGGCGCTTTTGTTTTTCCTTTTCTTTTTCATCAGGAAGAAATTCAGGCTGCCGGCTTTGTTTTTAACTTTTCTTTTCGGTTTTTTCCTGGGCCTGCTTGCCCAGGGAATCATTGCGTATGACGACTGGCACCGAATTTTATTTAAGATAAACTAATAAAATAAAATAATATATGTCAAATAAAAAAATCATAGTTTCTGTCATCATCGTCGCAATTTTGGCGGTGGCCTTGTATCAGACCTTTTTCAAAGAAAAAAAGACGGAATATACCCTGGCCGAAGTAGTCAGGGGAAATGTAACCCAGGAAATAACGGAAACCGGCCAGGTCCAAAAAGGGGATAAAATAAACCTCACCTTCAAAAATGCCGGCAGAATAGAAAGGATCTTCGTGGTTGTCGGGGAGGACGTGAAAGCGGGAGACGTTCTGGCCAAATTGGACAACAGTCAGCTTTCAATACAGCTTCAGGAAGCCAAAGCCGCTCTTTCTTTGGTGCAGTCTCAATTGAATAAATTGCTGGCCGGGGCAACCGCAGAAGAAATTAAAATCGTCCAGACAGGGGTGCAGAATAAACTGGTGGCTTTGAATACGGCAAATCAGAACCTCCAGGACGCTTACGAGGATTCTCTTAACGTTTTGAGTGGCGCTTATTTATACGCGTACAACGCCCAGAATTTTATAAGCACTCTCCAGAGGACTTATTTTTTCAGCAGCGACCAAGAAGGGATAAGAGTTAAAGAAAGCAAGGAAAAAATAGAGAGTTCGGTTCTGCAGATTAAATCTTATTTGGATCAAGCCCAGGCGACTTTCACTTTTGAAAACACCGATCAGGCCTTGAGTCAGGTTAAGAGCAATCTATCCCAGATTTCCGTATCTTTGAACACTATTCGGGAGTCATGTGAAGCTCCTCTTTATCGAAGCGTTGTTTCAGGCACAGATAAAACCTTACTGGAAACTCATCAGTCATACATCAACACATCATTGACCAGCGTTACGAATTCCCAGCAGTCGATTATTTCCTACAGGCTGGCGGTTGAGGCGGCCGAAGGCAACCTTCAGGCAGCTCAGGATGATCTTGCCTTGACGACCGCATCTCCGAGGCAAGAAGACGTGGAATATTATCAGGCTCAGGTTGAGCAGGCCCATTCCCAGGTTCTGGTTTTGGAAAGCCAAACACAGGATTCTTATCTGAGGGCTCCGCTTGAAGGACAGGTCATTACGATTAAAAAGAGGGTGGGGGAATTGGTTCAACCCGTGCTCCAAGATGTGGTTATGACTCTTATGCCCGCCGTTCCCTACGAAATAGAAGTGGATATTTACGAAGAAGATATTGTTAAAATGGCAATCGGCAATCCTGTCGATATTGAACTAATAGCTTTACCGGGAAGAATCTTTCAAGGCCGGCTTGTTTCAATTGATCCTGCCGAAGAATTGATTGAAGGAGTTGTTTACTATACCGTTACCATTAATTTTGACGAAGAAATGCCGAGCACTATCAAACCCGGCATGACGGCTGACGTTGTCATTAAAACCGCTTCCAAAGAAAACGTTTTAACCATTCCCGAAGATGCGATTCAAAAAAAGGACGATAAAAATATAGTCAAGGTTTTCCGGGATGGAGAGGTTGAGGAAAGGGAAATCAAAATGGGTTTGAAGGGGTCTGACGATATGGTGGAAGTAATTTCTGGTTTGGAAGAAGGCGAAAAAGTCATTGTAGAATAAAAATGGCAGAACCCATTATCAAACTAGAAAATGTCTGGAAGACTTATCAGTTGGGCAAGACAGAGGTGCACGCCCTTAGAGGATTAAGCCTGGAAATTTTTCCAGGCGCTTTTGTCGCAATCATGGGTTCTTCCGGTTCGGGCAAATCCACTCTCTTGAATATGATTGGCTGTTTGGATTTCCCCAGTCAGGGCAAAGTTTATCTGAAAGGCAAAGACATTTCCCAAATGTCAGAAAGCCAGCTTTCCCAGTTTAGGGGTAAAATACTGGGTTTTGTTTTTCAGGAGTTTAATTTATTACCCAATCTGAATGCCGCCCAGAACGTAATGCTGCCCATGATTTTTCAGGCGACACCTTTAACCGAGAGAAAAGAAAGAGCGGAAATGATTTTAGAAAAAGTCGGTTTAAAAGAAAGAATATCCCATCAGCCTTCTGAACTTTCGGGCGGGGAAAGGCAGAGGGTGGCTTTGGCACGGGCTTTCGCCAACGACCCCGAAGTTATCATTGCCGATGAACCTACCGGTAACTTAGACTCAGCCACTGGGAAAATGATTATGGAAACCTTGACTGACTTTCATAAAAGGCAGGGGAAAACCATGGTGGTCGTGACTCACGATCCCAAGATCGCCAATTACGCCGAAGAAATAGTCAACATTAAAGATGGCCAGATAATCAAGAATCATTCGTCCGCTAAAGAATACTTATGGCAAAATCATGAGTAATTTGAAAGAATATTTTAATATCGCTTTGAGAAATATAACGACCAGGCTCCTGAGAAGCTGGCTGACGATTCTGGGTATTGTTATCGGCGTTTTTCTGATTATCAGCCTCCTTTCTTTGAGCGAGGGGTTGAAATCAACCATTGACAAGCAATTGCAGTCTTTGGGCGGAGAGATGGTCATGGTGATGCCGGGTACGGATATGTTTTCCAGCCTGATGTTTGGCGGGGCAAAATTACAGAAAGAAGATGTTGAGGCAATCCAAAAAGCAAAGGGCGTGGATGTCGTCTTAGGATATTCTTATACCGGAACCGTTGCCAGGTATAAGGACGAATCAAAGCAGGCTGCCATAGCCGGTCTTGATCCCTGGAAAGAATCTTTGGATATTATGAGCATCTTTCAGGGATGGAGTTTGCGGGAGGGAAGGTGGCCGAGCAAAGGAAACCAGGTTTTAATCGGTCAGCAGGTGGCCGACGAAATCTTTTCGGAGAGGATAAAAGCGGGTTCGGAAATAACAATCAAGGGCAGGAAGTTTGAGGTTGCCGGCGTCTTGAATTCTCTGGGAAGCCGGCAGGACGACAGCATGGTTTACATGGATATGAACGTATATCAGGATAT
>Ga0268278_1000620_pt1 | contig 23686 bp, 31 predicted proteins | sample saktaG_3_FD_190135 | JGI IMG/M metagenome (GOLD analysis project Ga0268278, IMG submission 190135) | Saline water microbial communities from Sakinaw Lake, British Columbia, Canada - sak_2010_1_5_55m | ecosystem: Environmental > Aquatic > Non-marine Saline and Alkaline > Saline ...
TATCTTTTGATTGCAGGGAATTCTTTATCTGCACTTGGAATTTTAATTTTTGGAGCAATTTCTTCAAATATAGACAGCTTTCTTCGACCTTTCTTTGTTTCTAAAAAGGTAAACTTACATCCGGCGTTAATTCTTGTTTCAATGGTTGGGGGATTATTTGTTTTTGGAATTCTTGGATTTATCCTTGGTCCGTTAATAATTTCTTATCTTCTTATCTTCTTAGAAGTTTATAGAAAAAAAGATGTTCCTGGATTGATAATTGAGAAATAATTATAAATAAGTATAAAAACTAATTTTTCTATTTATCTTAAAAGATGGAACTAAAAGTTAAATTTTTAAAATGGTCTGCAGGAATTCCTGTGGCAATGTTGAACAAAAAATCAGCTGAAAAACTTGGAATAAATTCAAACGACCGTGTTTTAATAAAAACAATTGGGAAAAAACCAAAAAGTCTTTCAACAGTAATAGGTCTTGTTGAAAAAATTGTTAATAAGGAACAAATTGGTTTATCTTCAGAAGTTAGAAAAACAATGAATTTGAGACCAGGACAAAAAGTTGATGTAAATCTTGCACCAAACCCAAAAAGTTTAGAATATATTAAAGCAAAATTAATTGGAAATGTTTTTTCAGAAGAACAAATTTTTCAAATTATTAAAGATTTAGTAAGTAATTCTTTATCTGAAGCAGAAGTTTCACTTTTTATTTCTGCAATGCATAGGCAAGGAATGACCTTGAAAGAAACAATTTTTTTAATTAATGCAATGGTTAAAGTAGGGGAAAAAATGACAATTCGTGGAAAGTATGTTGTTGATAAACATTCTATTGGAGGAATTCCTGGAAATCGGACAACTCCTATTGTTGTTTCAATTTGTGCTACAGCAGGATTAAAGATGCCTAAAAATTCCTCACGAGCAATTACAAGTGCAGCAGGCACAGCAGATGTTATTGAAACTTTAGCTAAAGTGGAGTTTTCAAAAAAACAATTGCAAAGCATAATAAAAAAAGTAGGGGCTTTTTTAGTTTGGGAAGGTCCGATTGGAATTGTTCCAGCAGATTCTAAAATAATTAAAATTGAAAAAAGATTAAAAATTGATCCTAAAGCTCAAATGATTGCTTCAATTATGTCAAAAAAAATTGCAGCAGGAGCAAAATACATTTTAATTGATATCCCTTGCGGGAAAACAGCAAAAACAACAAGACAAGGTGCTTTAAGTTTAAAAAAGAAATTTGAGCAAATTGGAAGGCATTTCAAGAAAAAAATAAAAGTTGTTTTAACAGATGGGTCTCAACCAATTGGGAATGGTGTTGGGCCAGTTTTAGAAATGAGAGATGTTTTAGATATCTTAGACCAAAATAAAAAAGGTCCAAAAGATTTAGAAGACAAATCAATTTTTTTAGCAGGAGAAATTTTTGAAATGGTTGGGAAAGCAAAAAAAGGAAAAGGTATTGAACTTGCCAGAGAAATTTTATCTTCTGGAAAAGCTTTTGAAAAATTTAAACAAATAATAAAAGCACAGCAAGGGGAAGTAAAAGAATTAGATTTAGGAAAATATAAAGAAGACATCTTGGCACAAAAAAATGGAAAAGTTTTAGAAATTTCAAACACAAAAATAAATTCTCTTGCCCGAGCAGCAGGATGTCCTGTTGATAAAAGTTCAGGAGTTTATTTGCATTGTAAATTAGGAACCAGATTAAAAAAAGGAGATAAAATATTGACAATTTATGCTGAAACAAAATCCCGTTTAAATCAAGCTATTAAGTTTTACAAAGATGAAAAACCTATTTTGATAAGATAGAAACTTACCACAATTATCTTTTTAAACTTGAAATCTATTTTTAATTTATGGAAAGACCAGATTTTAGATTAAAACTTATAGAATATTTTAAAAAGAATTTAAGAAAGAATTATTCTTCTGAAACATTGAAATGGGCTTTAATAAAACAAGGTTATTCTCGGACAGAAGTTCAGGCAGCTTTTGAAAAGGCAACAAAAGAGCTTTCTGAAAAAGCACCTGCAATAAAAGAAAAGCCAAGAATTTCATATGAAATCCTTGATGAAGATAACAAACCTGTTTTTATAAAAAGACCTTGGTGGAAAAGAATTTTTGATTGAAATAAATACAGGGGCCTGGGATTTGATTGGCAAACTTATTTAAAATAGCCCATGTCTTCCCTATAATAATCATCATCTCTTAAGAAGAAACAAATATATCTATTTTCTCTTAAAGTCATATCATCTATTTTATAGTGTTCTAATTTTTCTTTTAATTTTTCTTTAATTTTTTTAGCAATTTCAACTGCAGTTTTTAAACTATAAATTATTAATACATTTGGGAGATTAACTTCAATCCTGTTTTTTAAAATATTCATTGTTTTTTCAACATCATCAGATGAGCGAATGAATACAATATATTTCTCTACATTTCTAAGAGTATTTTCTAATTCTTCACCTAATGCTTTATTAGAAAGATATTTAGAGAGAATATGTCCTATATAATTTTTTAAAAATCCAGTTTGGACAAAGTGTGCAATATGAAGACCCCTCCCCTTATATATACTGAGAATTATTTCTTGAATTCTTTTTATTTCTTTAGGGTTATCTTCTAATTCTCTTAAAGCTAATCCCATTTGGACTAAAATTCTTAATTCTTTATTTTTAATATATTTATCGAATAATGCCCACTCTTCAGTTTTCCTTTCTCTTTTCACTAAATCTATTGTTTCTTTTTTTCCCAAAAAAAGTAATTCTTTATTTTCCCACTTATAAATTAAACTTTTTATTTCTTCTTTAGAAACATTAATAATTGCTTCAGTTGCTCCTTTAGCAATATCAGAAGTGAAATTATTCTCCGAAAACATCTCCAAACTCTTCTATATAAGAAATTACACTAAAAGGGTTGTCATCTAAGATGATAGTGCTTCCAGGAAGAATTATAAAATTATCCATTTTAATTGGCTTCTCTGTATATCTATCAATTACCTTTTCTCCAGAAGGTTCCAAAACAAAAATTTCGTCGGTATCATATCCTAATTCTTGCAAAAGAATTTTTTTAGACTCCCTTGAAAAATTTCCTATAGTTTTTAATTCCATTTTATTTTAAAGATCTTTTTATATTTAAATATATGTTATAATTCCTTATAAATTTATCCTTCCAAAAAATAAAAAACGCCGTCACCAGGAATCGAACCTGGATGTCCGATAGGACCCTGGGCTCATGGCGAAATAAAATCCCTTCGACTTGTGGGAAGTCTTGACTTCGCTCTCAAACCAGGTGGAATACCATTCTCCGCATGACGGCTCAATATTAGAATTATTTTGTTAGTTTTAAAGATTTCGAATTATCTGTACCTTCCAACTCATTATATAGTTTATTCATTCTTATTAAACAAGGTTCTGCATAAGGGCTGTTTGGATTTTTTGTAAAGAAGAATTCTGCTTCAGCTAAAGATTTTTTAGCATATTCTTTGTTTTTTGTTTCAAAATATTTATAATAATTTGCTTTATGTTCAAGATAGGCATCAAGTGCAATAGAATTAATTTCTTCTGGGTTGTGTATTCCTCGAGGATAATTTTTTAAATATCCTTCTTTCATCCAATTATCGAAGTTATTACTTCCAAGATATTTGGCGAAATCTATTTCATAACGATATTTTTTATTCATTTCTGAAAATTGAATATTTTTTTCCACAAATTTTTTGTTTGTGAGAGTTTGTTCTAATTTGTTTGGCCCTTTAACAGAACATCCTGAAAGCAAAGCTAAAAATAACAAAGGAAGTATCCTTTTTGTTTGTTTTTTCATAAAATTTATAAGAATCCTTTCTTTATATATCTTCTGGTTTTGTAACTACTATTTGGGAACAAATGAAATTACAAAGCCTGCAGAGAGAATTGCACTCCCGACCTCCAGTTTACGAAACTGATGCTCTACTAACTGAGCTATGCAGGCGTTGTTCAAAAGCATCTAAAACTCTTGAATCAGGACTCAATAAAAAAACATGGTCTTCTTTAAACCTCAACCCACGATAAATTTTTTGCAAAAGTTCTCTTCTTGCTTTATCTTTGTAAAACTTCCAATATTGAGTGGGTTTTGTTCTAGACAAGATTTTCCAAAAAGCATCTTCAACATTTGGATTTGGGTATTTTGTAAAAACAATGCTTTGACATTCTTCTCCAGGAAAATCAACTCCTCTTGAGCACTTTGTAGAAAACAACAAATCAATTTCTCCTTTTTTAAAATCTCTAACTCTTTTTCCAATTGTATCTTCTTTTTGTAAATCTTTAATTTCTATTTTTGTAACTAAATTATTTAATTCAAAATCTTTTTTTTCTTGTTCTGTTGGGAGATCTGTGAAACTATTTATATGAACTAAAACAGGTTTTTTTGCAATTTTAACACATTTATCAAGAGCTTTCAAATAATTTTCTCGAGTGAATTTCCCAGATTTAAAATTAGAATATTTGCAATCTATTTCCAAACCTGTTTTTTGAATTTCAATTGAACCTTGTTGTTCTGTTTCAGCTTCGATAATTTCAAAATCAGTTAAACCAAAAACTTCTTTAAGAACTTCTGAAGAATGCAGGGTTCCAGACATTAAAACAATTTTTTTATTTTTATCAACCATTTCCTGAAACTTTTTTGCAAGATTTGTTGTAACTAAATTAATAATTAAACTACTTTCTTTTTTTCCAACCAAGACATATGTTTCATCAAAAAATTCGTCAAACATTCTTGTAATGCTCACAATTTCATGAATATAACTTTCTGAATCAAATTCTTGAATAATTTCTTGAGAATCTAAAATAAATTGGAGTAATTCAAAAATCTCTGTTTGTTTTAATTCAAAAATCTCCTTAGAAAAAACAGCTTTTGAAATTTTTTCATCTCTTTTAATTTTTTTAAGAAGTTCATTTAAGTGATTTAAAAAAATTTCTGCTTCGTCATTTTCAGGGTAAATATAAGACAAAGAATTTTGCAAATAATCTAAATTTATTGAACTTGAATTTGAAAAGCTGTCTAAAAATTCATCACACTCGTCGATTATTTCAACTTCTGTTGAAGGTTTTCGGTTCATTGAAGATTCGAGTTTATATTTCAAAGCATTAAAAACAAGAACATCTGAATCAAGATATGAATTAAATTGTTCATAAAACGAGCATCCTGCTTTATTTTGGTAAAAAACAAAATTTGTATTTTCTAAACCTAAATATTTTCTTTTTTTAGAATTTGGAAAATTTTTCAATTCATATTTATCTGAAATCACAGGACTCCAATATGGGCAAATACTTGCAACTGAAAATCTTTTAACTTCTTTTATATCTGAAAAACTTGAAAAGTTAACTTTTTTATTTTGTTGTAAATATTGTTTTATTTTATTCCAATTTTTTTCTTTAAGTTCTATTTTACAAGGAATTAAATAATTATTTGCAGAAATATCATAATTAATTAAATTTTTTATTTCTTCTCTTTTGTCTTCAAAAATATCATGTAATTTTGAATTAACTTCTTTTTTAATTTTTGGAATTGCATTTTCATTATCTTGTAAAAATTTACACTTGTGATTTGCTCTTCCTGTAATAACACTTATTTTGAGCTTTTCTTTGTTTTCTTTTAATAAATGCTTTTCTTCTTCATAATCTTTTTTATATTGTGCTTGCAAACTTTTTCCAGGAACAACAACAGAAGTTTTCCCAAGCTTTCGTGCAATGTTCAAAGCAATTGCACTTTTTCCTGTTCCACAAACACCTTGAATAAAAACAATTTTCTTGCCTTTTTCAAACAAGTCCAGAACTTCTTTCACAATATCTTTCTGTGTTTTCCCATTTGAAAAAATTAAAGGATGCAGAAATTCCTCATTTTGATATAAAGACCATGTCATAGTTAAAGAGAATTTAAGAAGAGTTATAAGTTTTGTGGGTGGATAAAAGATAATTATTTAAGTTTCTTTTTCTATTTGTTTTTATGTTCAGAGTTTTTACAACAAAAGAGTTTGATAATAGATTTGAAAGAATTGATGAATCTGAAAAGAAAAGAGTTAGAAAAATTTTACATCAACTAAGAGAACGAGGTCTGCAAATTGGGAAGCCACTGAAAGTTCCTTATTTTAGAGAAAAAAAGTTTGGAAGTAAAAGATTATATTTTCTTGTTTACAAAAATTTTATGGTCATCCTTGCCATAGCTCTAAGCGATAAAAAAGCACAACAGGAAACAATAAATAAGATAATTTCAAGATTTGATTTTTATAAGGAATTTATTCTTGATAAATTAAGGAAAGTGTCTTAACCTTTCCACTCTTTTATTCTTCCTGCTTTAATATCTTCCAAGCTTCTTTCTATTTGATTAATCAAATCAGAATCAATTTTTTTTATTATAATGTGATTTTTCATTTTATCTAAGACAAGTATAGATTCTTTTGTTATTTCAAACTCTTTTCGGATTCTTTGAGGGATAACGACCTGTCCTTTTGAATTTATTTTAATTATTTCCATGTAAGAAAGTAGGATTTTCCTATTTTTAAACTTTTCTACTTTAGATTAAAAAAGTTATTCATTTTTATATAAAGACCATGTCATAGGTTACAGAGAATTTAAGAAGAGTTATAAGTTTTGTGGGGTTATTCTTTAATAATCTTTGTTCGATAAGGTTCAATATTTCCAAGAGAAGTATAAAAAAATCCATTTTGAGAATTGCAGGGAATTTCTTTGCCCTTAAAATTTATTTTAAAAACAATTAATTTCATAGGAGAGTAAATACGGGTGCTTGCTTCAAGAGGGCTTTCCCGAATCACATAACTTTTTTCTAAAGGGCTTTCACTCTTTAAATCAAATCCCACTTCAATGGTTTTTCCTTCAATGTTTGTAAGCAATCCCTTTTGAATAAAGGTTGTAAAAGGAATATTTAATTCAGTTGTATGCCACTCAGGAAAAAAACCTTCTTCAAGGTCGTGTACTAATGTCCAATTAGTTCTATCTTTTAAAGATAAGTTTTCTCGAAAAAGATTAAATCGAATTATTTCTCCATCCTCTTTTTCAAGTTTTGAGTAATCTTTGCAAATTCCTTTGAGAAGAATTGAACTTGGGAGGTTTCCGTCAATCCAAAAATCAAGAAATTCTTGAGGATTTAATTTTTGCATAGTTCTTCTTATTTCCTTACTTTAAAAAAACTATTATACTCTAAAATATATTTCATCTCGTCCAAACTAAAAAAAGTTTAAGACCTGTCCACTTAATAATAATTTAACCAAATAAAGCAGACAAGCCTTCTGCAGCAGCTTCGTGTTTTTCACTTGTGCCCTTTAGGGCATCTTTTGATTTCTCTTCTTTCTTTTCAGATGCATCTGCAACAGCAGGAGCAGCAGAAACCAAACTAGCATTTTCAAGTTCTTTTGAAATGTCCACACCCTTCAAGCTAGCGATAAGTGACTTCACTTTCGATTCATCAATTTCTACGCCAGCAGCTACAGCAACTTTTTTCACATTCTCTTCATTAATGTCTTTTCCAAGTTTGTGCAACAAAAGTGCAGCATATATGTATTCCATTTATTTTTTCTCCTCAGTTTTAATTTCCTGAGCTTGATTTTCTTGAGAAACTTCTTCTGTTTTTTCAACAGATTTTAAACTTTCTAAACATTTTGCATTTCTCTCTGCTTTACTAATTAAGAATCCAATTGTTTCTGAATTTACATAACCAATTTCTACAGCAAAAGGCAATGCTTTTCCAAAAGCTGTTTTTAAACTTTCAATAGTTTCTTCTGTATTTACTTTTATTTCTAAATATAATTTACTTTCTTGAGCATCAAATGCAACCAAAGGAATAAAACCAACTGAAAAAGGTTTGATATCTAATTTTGCCATAACATCTGCAGCTGCATGAGAGATTTTTCCCCCTTTTTTAACAATTATTTTTGATTCTTTAATATGAATTTTTCCTTTTTCAATTTGAATTTGCAATCCAACAGCTCCAAGTTCACTAATTGCTGGTCCAGGAGGCAATTCTGTTGGTCCAGCTTCAACTTCAATATCTGCAGGAGATTCTTGTCCTGGTTTTGCTTTTGCAGGACTTTTATTTTTAATTAATTCTGCTGCAAGGTCAAAGCAATCTAAATCTGAAAATAAAATTGCAACATTATCTTTAATTTGTTCTTTTAATTTTTTTACATTTTCATTTGAGGAAGAGTCTAATGCTCGAAAAATTAAATTTTTTTTAGGAACTTTCACAATTGCTTTTCCTCTTAATTTTTTTCCAATCTCTTGAAATTGTGAAGCAGGAATATTTTTTATAGAAGCAATTAAAATTGTTTTTTTATTTTTAATTAAATCTTCAAGTTCTTTTACTGTTTTTGTTTTTACTTTTGGTATTATATTTCTTTGAGTTTTCATCGTATTTGAATTTTTTGAGGTTTAGTCATTGTGAATTTAAGTTCAATATTTTTTATATTCTCTTTTTGTCTTGGGAGGTTTTTTTGAACAGCTTCTTTTATTATGATAATATTTTCAATTAAATCTTCGTTTTTCATATTTTGTTTCCCAATAGGAATTTTAATACTGGCTTCTTTAACTTTTATTTTCAGAGAATTATTTATTTTTTCCCTTAATTCTTCAATTGTTTTATCATCGGCATTTGAAATTATCCCAAGTTGAGGGGAAGGCATTTTTCCTGCAGGACCTAAAACTCTCCCAAATGTAGTAGCAACCTTTGGCATCAAACTTGCTTGAGCAATGAAAAAATCAAATCTTCCAATCAACTTCTTCAATTCTTTTTTATCAGAATATTTTTTAAATTCATCAGCAGTAATAGTTTCAATATTTTTATTTTTAGTTTCTAAAAATCCTGCAATTTTTTTATCTTTAATTTTGTGCGGGATATTCACAACGAAATTTACAGAACTCCTTTTAATATCTATTTTTTGTAGATTTATAATTAAGTCAACTGTTTGATTAAACTTTCTTGCTTTTTCTTTTCTTAATTCATTTAATGCTTTTTCTAATTGTTCTTTAATATCTTCTGCCATTTTATTCTCTTAACCTTCTACATTATGCGTTTGAATCCAGAAATAAATTTCGGATTTCAACGATGTAGTTCAATCGGTAAATTTTTGAGAAGATTTAAGTTTATAAAGTTTTGGAATTCCTTTTATCACAATAATCCTTAAAAACTATAATTTTCTTTTTTGTTTATGGAACTAATAGCTTTGCTTTCATCTGGAAAAGGAACATGGGCACAAGTTGCAGGACTTATGACTCATGCAGATTGGGAAAAAATAATTTTAATTGGTGATGATTTTGCAAAAGGTTTCAAACATGAAAAAGAATTTGAATTTATTAAAACAGATTTAAATCAAAAGTTAAAAGACTTAAAAGAAGATTTTTTAAAAAAACTTAAAGGAAAATTCTCAGGAACAGAGGTCGCACTTTCCATTGCTTCTGGTGACGGAAAAGAACACATGGCACTTATTTCTGCATTAATTAATGTCCCTGTCGGAATTCGTTTTGCAGCTTTAACAAAAGATGGTGTGATTGATTTGTAATTTTGGAAAGGTTACAAGGGAGAAAGTTTATAAAATGAATAGTTTGTTATTATAATAGGGAGATTATAATGGTACTTATTGATATTGGAAAAATAGTAAAAGAAGCAAAGAAAAAAGATTCAAATGTAGATGAAGGAAAGTTAGTTGCCAAAATAATGTATGATGTAATGATGCAAAAGAACACATATAAGGGAAAAGCCCTTGGAGAATCTGAAGTTCCTAAAGGATTAAAAGAAGCTGTTGAAGAATATTTTGCTACACATAGGCATAAAGATTGGTCACAAGCACCTTTTAAATTAGCAAGACTAGAAAGGTCTAATGTAAATGAAGCAGTTATTTATGCTGTTCCTAAAAGTATTTATAATGAAAATCTTCGAGAGATGTTTGGTGATGATCTAAAATTTGAGAAAGGTTTATCTAAAGTAGGGAAAAAATTTGGTGTTCCTATTCAATTACCTTGGTATTGTTATGCTAAATAAAAAAATAATTCCTTAAATCTCTCCTTAACTTAATCCTAAAAAATCCCAATCACCCAGAAAACCATTAACAACAAAAGAATAAACAAGAAAAATCTTGTCATAAATTTAAAACTTTTCTCAGCTTTTTTCTTGCTTTTTGTAATTCCAAGAACAGTTAAATAAAAGAATTTACCTCCGTCAAAGATTCCAATAGGTAACATGTTTACTAATGCAACACTTATACTAATTAAAATTAACCACCACAAAAGATTGAAAATAAATTCACTTGCCCCCCATCGAGATTCATAATAAATATTATCTTGTTTAAACGAACCTAAAGCAGAAATCAACTTCCCCATTAAACCAGAACTTTCATATTTTTCATATCCAATTCCTAAATAAGGTAAATCTTTATTTTCAGGATTCTCGTCTAAAACCAAATCATATTCTAAAATTTCATCATTATATTTTGTTTTCAAATGGATTGTATCTCCTGGGGAATTTTTATGTAACTCTTTTCCAAATTGTTCCCAATCTTTAACTTTTTCCCCTTGAATTTCAATTATCGCCCCTTTTAATCCAAAATTTATTGCAGGGCAATCCCGATATAATAAAAGAGAATTTTTGTCTTCAAGAATTCCACGAACTCCGACATAAGTTGCTTTTTCTGTTTCAATTTGGTTTAAACTTTCATTATTTAAAAGACCAGCAAGGTTTTCATAAGTTGAATTATTAAAAGAAACATTATTTACAGATAAAATAGTCGAAATCCCAACAACCTCATAAGCATATGAATTAAATTGAATTCCTGCTGGGGCAAAAGCTGCTGAAAAGAAAAACCACATTATTATAAAAAAGAAAATAGCAACCAAAACATTTGCAAAAGTTCCTGCAGATAAAATTGTCATCTGTGAAAGTTTGCTTTTCTTTTCCATTGCCTTTTCATTAAATTCAACAAAAGCTAAAGGAAAAATCGGAAAGAAAAATGGAAAAAATCCAAAACCTGTTTTTTTAATTTTGATTTTATTATAAACTGCAAAAATTCCATGTGCAAATTCATGCGAAATTGCAACAACTGCCAGAATAACAATCCAATATGTAAAGTAAAAAGAAGGCAATCCCAAGGTAGGAATTACTTTATCAATATAAGGAATTAAAGGCATTATGGGCGGAACTTTTATTGCCCGAACAACATTTGGGTAAAAACAATATAAATAAACAATTTTTCCAACAAGATAAATTCCTCCTGCCATTAAAACATAACCAAGACCAATTGAAATATAACTTAGGAATTTCAAAGTTTTCTGATATTTTTCACCAACTTTTTTTATTAATCGAATACCCCATTTAGCACGATACAAAAATAAAAGTCCTTCTTTTGTCAAATTCTTTTTATTTAAATAAAGAAACAAACTTGCAAATAAAACAAAAGCTATCAAGAAAGTCATATCATACCAAAAAAAGTTCATTTTATTTTTTCTTCAAAGGTCTAAATGCTTTTTTAGAGCATTTTCTACATTTTACCTTTCCCTTTAAAATTTTTTGATGGTCTGCTCTAATTTTTGATTGGCAATTTTTGCAAATAAAAACATTTTTGAACATTCGATTTTGTGCTTCAAGTATTTTCGCCATAATTAATTTAGAAGAAAATTGTTTTTAAATGTTTTTGAAAAAGATTAAGGGTTTACTGGTAAATTAAATCGCTCAAAACAGGATTTTCCAAGTTTTCCGTCAAATAAAATAAACTCTCTATTTTAATTTAAGAGTCTCAACAAATTTAATAGTGAGCAAATTTTTAGAACAGGAAAATTTACAACTTCCTTTTTGCAATTAATTTACCTTCAATGTCCCAATATTCTACATTTGAATTTTCTGAAAGTTCTGTTTTGATTTCTTCATCACATGGAATATCTAAAGTTTCAAAGCTTTCTAAATCCATTATACTTACTTTGTCTGAAATTGAAAGAACTTGACCTTTCTTTTTATTAACCAATGGAATTTCTAACCTATCATGTCCAGGAATCACAAAAACTTTTTTTTGCTTACTTATAATTCCAACAGCTTCTATCCTGCATTTTGCATGTCCGTGCTTTCCTGTTTTACTAATATCAATTTTTTTAATTGTATAAGGTTCACCTTCTAAAAGAATATTTGTTCCCACTTTCGCCTCTGTTGCATTAATTATTTTTAAAACCATAACAAAGAGAAAAAAGTTAAGTTTATAAATTTTTAGAATGGAAAGAAATTAAGTTTGTGTGTTTTCACAATTCTCAGTATATCAAAATCTCTAATTATGTTTGAAAATTGTTTTCTAAAAATCTATTTTTTTGGAGAGAAGGAGAGAAAGTTTTATAAATTGTGATTTGTTTTATTTTTTGTATGAAAAAAAGACCACATAACTTTTATATCGAAGATGATCTTTGGAAAAAATTTAAAATGCTTTGTTTAGAGAAAGATAAAACTATTACAGAACTGATTGTTGAGTTTATAAAAAAAGAGGTTAAAAAGTATGATCAAAATAGAGAATAAAAATAAAGGAATTTATGATAAAAGAAATAAATTAAATGATTTAACAGGAAAGGAATGGTTACAATTAACTAAAAGTGTTTGGATTAGTGAGAGGTGTGTGGAAGATAAAGATGCATTTGAACATCCTGCACCATTTCTTATAAGAGATATAAGAAAATTAATTAGGTTATTCACTAAAAAAAATATGGTTGTTCTTGACCTCTTTATGGGAAGTGGAACTACTTTAATTGCTTCTGCATTAGAAGAAAGAAACTCAATAGGAATAGATTTAAGCAGAAAATATTGTGCCTTGGCGAGAAAAAGATTAAAGAAATTAAAAATCAAAACAAAAGATAGAGTAAGAATAGTTAAAGGAAATTCATTAAAAGAAATTTCAAAAATAAAAGGAAAAATAGATTATTGTGTTACTTCGCCACCATATCATAACATTTTAAGAAATAAGGGAATGGGAGTAAGGGCGGATGGAAGCCAAAGAAGACAAGGAATAGAATATTATTCAGAATACCCTGATGATGTTGGGAACCAAAAATCTTATGATAATTTTTTAATTTTATTTGGAAAAATTATGAAAGAAGTTTATAAAAAATTAAGGGAGGAAAAATATTGTTCAATAATTATAAGTGATTTCACAGTTAAGAAAAAAGAAACAAATGCACATGGAGATGTTATTAAGTTAATGCAGAAAATAGGATTTGAATTTTCTGGTTCTGTTGTTTTAATGCAAAATAGTAAACCCTTATATCCTTTTGGTTATCCTTACGCCTACAAAATAAATCATCATCATCAATATATACTCAATTTTAGGAAAGTTTAGATTGAATACCTTCTTTTATTTTAAGGGCTTGTGAAAAAATTAAATCAAAATCTTCTTCACTTATATTTTTCTTATTTGACAATTTTTCTAATTCTTCGTAAGAGGCAACACGCCATTTATCTAAAATAAACCTGTCCTTAAACATCGGTTCTTTTATTTTTCTATTAAGAAATTTTGCTCTTTCATTTGGTATTAAAATCATCTTTTTAGTATCTTCTCTATTTGGTAAGTTAGAACATCTCTCTAAAGCAGAAGTTATTGAAGTAGAATTTTCAACTTCAAAAGCATAATAAATTTTATTTTCTTTAAACCAAAGAATATCTATTCTTTCAACTCTTTCTCTACCTTCAAAATTAAAACCAAGACGACTTTCACATAATTCTTTTAGTTTATTGTCTCTACCTTTATCAGGACACCAAATTTTATAACCCATTTTTTTTCCTATTTCTGCTAAAATTCTTTCAATAACAATATGTTTACTTTCATCTTGTTTGAAACTACTTTTTAACATCCAAGTTCCATCTTTCTGTTTTGTTCCATATTCTTTTATTAAATTATTTATACTGCTACTATCAGGAGTATATGAATTTGGAAATTTTATAAAAAGTGTTTGTAATATATCATCATAAGAAATTTTTATTTTATCGTGAAAAGTTTGGATTATAGCAGTTTCAATTCTGTCAGACAAAGGAGTTTCTAATCTATGTTTTCTTTTTTCTTCCTCACTAAACCACCATCTCTCTCCTTTCTTTATATTTTCTTCATCTGCTTCAACTAAAATAAATTCTTTTCCAATTCTTTTTTTTAATATGTCTGAAATATCTTCGGTTGTATCTGCTTTAAGATATTGTCCGTATTTATATAATTCCAGATAAACCCCACTTAAAATATTATATAACTCGCTTGGTTGTCCTCTTTTTGCAAGAACAATTTTAGCAGAATTAACAACAAGTTTTTCAAATCCATCTCTATTTAATCCTTCAATCTTTTTTTCTTCTTTTGTTGGTTTTCTAAATCTCAAATAAAAATCACTTATTGCAGTCCCCCACGGATTAGCAACACCACTTTCAGAAGCCCTTTTATTCTGCTGAAATAAGATTTCTTCAAGAACAAATCCTGCATTAATGCAAGATTTCATAATAGAATTAAATATTCGTGGTTGTGAATTATGAAATGTAACTATTAAATATCTGTTAGTTTTTAGAACTTTATTAACTTCTGAAAATGCTTTATATAATATTTTATCATAATAATCAAAATCTCTTTTTTTATCAAGAGTTATTTCTTCGTCGTAAGAAATATCAAATTCTCTATTTTGTTCTTTTCCTTTCAACCATATAGACCAAATAGAACTCAAATCAAAATATTTTATTAATCCCCCGTATGGCGGGTCTGTTAAAACAAAATCTACACTTTCATTAGGAATAAATTTAGATAACTCAATAGAATTTTTTTTCAAAATTAATAAGTTTTTATCTTTATTTTTCAAATCTTCAAAATCTTTTGCAAATTTTGTTTTGTTATCTAAAAGTTTATTTGAATTTTCTTTTGCACTTATAACCCCCTGTCTATCTGCTATTGCCCTCTCAAATAAAAGAAAGGGGTTTTGTTCTAAATGTCTTTTTGGAAATAAATAAGCAGGTCTTCCCCAACTTCCACTATCAGGTCTTTGACTTTTTTCTCTTCTTGCAGAAACCATTTTTGTAGATAAGTGAAGCATAGAAATAAATGCAAATTTAAAAAATTCTTTTAATTTTTTGTCTTCTATTTTATCAATTCTATCAAACATATATGCAAGAGCACACAAACTTCTTTTTGTCCATAAATCAGAAAAAGAATCTCCGACATTTTTCTTTGCTCCATCAAAAGTATCTGTATTGGGAAAATTATCTTTTGGATACCAATAACTTATTTCTGTTTTATTTGCTTTTTCTATTAAATTAAAATCATTCTCATCTAATTTTTTGGTTCCATTCTTTTTTTCACAAGAGCATTTATACCTTATTTCAATTGGACTTTCATCATAATGAACATTAATTATTCTTGCCTGTTTTTTACATTTTGGGCAAGTAGTTAAAAATAAACCCATTCCTTTTTCAAACTTATGAAAATCTGTTTTAATGTTTGCCCATTCTTGTTTAAATTTTGTAATATTAAGAGGAGTAGCTAACATTTCTATTATAAAACCTGAAATCGGATTTAAATCAACTGCTACTGCTTTTCTTCCTGTTTGTATTGCTTCCAAAGGGCAAACACCACTGCCTGCAAAAGCGTCAAGAACTATCTCACTTTTATTAGAATAATGTTTAATATATTCTTGGAATATATTACTTGGTTTTTTACCCCAATATTTCATTGCCTTATACATCATAGGACGAGTTTTTTCAACCATAGCATAATTTATATTTTCAAGTCCAAGAGTATTAATTTTTTTTAATTCAGGCATAAATAAAGAATAGAAATATTTATTATAAACTTAACTAAAAGCCACTCCACTTAACACCATTATTCCACTCGCGAAAATTTAACACCCCAACCAAAATCTTAAAAACTCTTTCTTTTTATCTTCTTCATGCCATTACAGAAAAAAGACTTTATTGAAATTAAATTTACAGCAAAAACAAGAGATGGAGAAGTATTTGATTCAAATATTAAAGAAGATATTGATAAGATAAATTCCCAAATAAAAGCAGAACCTTTTGTTTTTTGTTTAGGCGAAGGAATGTTTTTGAAAAGTGTTGAAGATTTTTTAATTGGGAAAGAAATTGGGAAACATAAAATAGAACTTAAACCAGAACAAGCTTTTGGAAAAAGAAATCCTTCTCTCATTCAAAGAATTCCAAAAAAAGTTTTTATTGAACATAAACTTAATCCAATTCCAGGGGTTATTTTTAATTTTGATGGAAGAGTTGCAAAGGTATTAACTTCTTCTGGAGGGAGAGTTATTGTAGATTTTAATAATCCAATTGCAGGAAAAGAAGTAATTTATGAATTAGAAGTTGTAAAGAAAATAGAAGACATAAAAGAAAAAATAAAATCCTTAAATGAATTCTTTTTTAGAAAGAATTTTGATTCTGAAGTAAAAGATAAAAAACTTTTAATGTCTGTTGAAAAACCTTATGTTCAATTTGTAGAGTTATTCAAAGAGAAATTTAAAGAAATCTTAGATTTGGATTTAGAGATTAAAGAAATTGAAATGCCTAAAAAAAGTAATTCTGAAACACCTAAAACATCACAATAATTCTTATAAACTCTTGTAAATAGTTTTAGATATGGAAGATGTGTATTCAAACAACAATTCTTTTTCAGGGCTGTCTCCTGAAGCAAAGGCAATTGACCAAGAACTTGCAGAGCTTTTGAAAAAACAATCTGCTAAAATTAAAGTGATTGGTGTTGGTGGAGGAGGAGGAAATTCTTTAAGCAGAATGAGAGAAATTGGAATTAAAGGAGGAGAATTAATAGCAATTAATACAGATGCTCAAGATTTATTATATGCAAATGCAGACCATAAAATTTTAATTGGAAGAGAATTAACACAGGGCTTAGGTGCAGGAAGTAATCCCAAGGTAGGGCAAGAAGCTGCACACGAATCTGAATCAGATATTAAAAAGAAAATTTCAGGTTCTGATATGATTTTTATAACATGTGGATTAGGGGGAGGAACAGGAACTGGCGCAGCACCTGTTATAGCAAATTTAGCAAAAAAACAAGGTGCTTTAACAATCGGAGTTGTAACTTTGCCTTTTACAATTGAAGGAAGAAAGAGAATTGAAAATGCAATGGATGGATTAGAAAGAATGGAAGCAGCAGTAGATACCTTGATTGTTATCCCAAATGATAAATTACTTGAACTTGCACCTGAATTACCTTTACACACAGCTTTCAAAATAGCAGATGAAATTTTAACAAATGCTGTAAAAGGAACAACAGAACTTGTAACAACTTCTGGTTTAGTAAACTTAGATTTTGCAGATATAAAAACAGTAATGTCAAATGGAGGAGTTTCTTTAATTGGAATGGGAGAATCAGACACAGAACACAGAGCTTTAGAAGCTGTTGATAAAGCAATTCAAAACCCTCTTTTAGATGTAGACATATCAAATGCAACAGGTGCACTTGTAAATATTATTGGAGGTCCAGATATGAGTTTAGATGAATGCAAAACAATTATCGAAGCTGTTGGGAACAAATTAAGCCCAGATGCGAAACTTATTTGGGGGGCACAAATTTCAGAAGATATGGAAAAATCAATTCGTGTTCTTTTAATTGTAACAGGCGTAAAAAGTTCACAAATTCTTGGGCACGAAGGTTCTATTGAAAACTTAAAACACAAAGAAATTGAAGAAGAACTTGGAATAGAGTTTTATGAGTAAAATGAAGAAAAAGTTATTAATTCGTGGATGGAATTTTGAACCAAAAGAACTTACAACTCTTGTTGAAGGAGTTACTTTAGTAAAAGAAATTAATGAATATAATTTAATATATAAAATAGGAACTCAAAAACTCTATCTTGAACATAGAGGTTATTTTGGAAATCCCCTTCTTCCTCATGTAAACATTAAAGTTAGAAATAAAACATTGCACGACAAAATTTACAAAATCTTATTTGAAAAAAAGAAAATAAATGATATTAGGATTACTGGAGATGTTGTGTTTAAACTTGAATAAAATGGGAAAACCACTCGAGGAAATATCTAAATATGAAAAATTAAATATTGCTGTTGGATTAAGAATTAAATATTTGAAATTTTATTCAAACTTGGAACGGGTTTCGCAATCTTTTCTTCCAACTTTTCTTGAAATAATGAATATTTATTTACTCAAAAAAGATTATGAGTCAGAATTGAAAAAAGCAAGAAAAAAGGGGGTTGAAATTTCTGAACAGAATAAAAAGGAATATGGGGGTTCGCTTTTGAATTACAAAAAAGTTGTGAGAGATTTTTTCTTCCAAAAATAAACAATTTTAAAAACCCTTCCCACTTTTCTGTTTCATGAAAATATTAAATTCAACAAAATCATTTTATGCAAAATGTAGAAGAGTCTGGATGGTTTTGAAAAAACCTTCAAAACAAGAGTTCGAGCAAATAGCAAAAGTTTCTGCAATTGGTATTTTAATTTTAGGTGCTTTTGGATTTTTAATTTCAATAATTATGAAAGCATTTGTTCGATAAATTTATAAACCTTAATCTTTAAATATTCACATCTTCTTCTTAAGATATTAAGGAGTTAGATGGAGCAAAATGATTTTCATAATTAAAGTTACAACAAATAAAGAAGAAAGAGCAGTAGATATGATATCTGATAGAGCTTCCAAAAAAGAACTCAATGTTTTTTCTGTTTTAAGACCTCATGGTTTGCGAGGTTATGTTCTTCTTGAAGCTGAAGATAGAGAATCTGCAGAAGAAGCTGTGTTTAATTTACCTTATGTTAAAGGAATAATTGGGAAAACAATTGGTTATGAAGAAATAAAAAATATGGTTGAATTTTCAGCAGAAAATATAATAATAAAAGAAGGAGATATTGTGGAAATAATTGGTTCAACTTTAAAAGGAGAAAAAGCAAAAGTTTCAAGAATAGACAAACAAAAAGGAGAAGTTGTTGTTAGTTTGCTTGGGGCGATGGTTCAATTGCCTGTTACAATTAAATTAGATAACCTAAAAGTTATAAGGCGTGAGGAGCAAGAAGAATAAAATGAATATAAAATTATTAGTTGAAGGAGGAAGCATGAAACCAAGTCCAGCTCTTAGTCAGAAACTCGGACCAGCAGGAATTCCAATTAACAATGTTATTTCACAGGTTAATGAGGCAACAAAAAATTTCAGTGGAATAAAAGTTCCTGTAGAATTAAATGTAAATACTTCAACAAAAGAATTTGAAATAAAAGTTTTTTCACCACCTGTTTCAGAATTATTAAAAAAAGAATTAGGAATTTCAAAATCCTCAGCCCTTCAGAAAAAAATGCAAGTTGCAAATGCTTCAATAGAACAAATAATTTCTGTTGCAAAAACAAAATTCTCCAATTTATTATGCAAGGACTTGAAATCTGCAGTAAAAACAGTTGTGGGAAGTTGCGTTAGTGCAGGAATCTTAATTGAAAATAAATCAGCTGTAGAAATTGAGAAAGATATTGATTCTGGAATTTATGATAAAGAAATTGAGCAAGAATCAACAGAAACTTCTGAAGAAAAGAAAAAACAATTAAAAGAATATTTCGATAAGTTAAAATCTGCTCAAGATAAAATAATTAAGAAAGAGCAAGCTGAAAAAGAAGCTGTTGCTGAAACAAAAGAACAAGCAAAAAAAGAAAAAGCAGAAACTGTAAAGCCAACAGAGCAAAAACCTGCACTGCAAAGAAAAAGAAATAGTTTTATAAATTAACTATGCTCTTTTTTTACAAGGGGATGTGGGGTAGCCTGGTAGCCTTTCAGGTTTGGGACCTGACGACCCCGGTTCAAATCCGGGCATTCCCATTATATATTTTTAATCACAACAATTAATTTAAAGAATCTCTTTTTTAGAAGTTAATGAGTAAAGAAAAAAACCTTCCAGAACCAAGTGAGGAATTTATTAGAGCACTTCGTGATGCAGGTTGTATTGATGGGGGAATTGTAAGAACTTGTAATTGTGGAAGGACTTATTTTTCAGAGGAAAATTATATGTTTGATGAGGGAGAATTTGAAGGTTTGATGGAAAAACTAAAAGAAGATCCTAAAAATTTTATTTTGGGGGATGAACCAACTTGCGTAAATATTGGTGGAAATCAATTTGTTTTAGAGTGTCCTTGTAACGAGCTTTCCAAATATGAAACTTTATTTTGGGATTCTAGATATATCTTTGCAAATTATGTTGAAGCAAGAGCAAAAAGAGAATTGGAAAATGCACAAGGAGAAAGCAAGTTGGCCAAAAAAGTAAAAACTTTCATTAAATAATTTTATCCGAATAATTTAAAAACTGATTTTATTAACTAATATTATTAAATAAACTTTGTTTAACTTTTCGTGTGCGATTTCCGTCAAGGTGTTTTAAGAAATCGCTGTTCCGCAATTTGAGGAAAATCGAAAAAAACTAGCAGGTTGTTTTCATATGCCAAGTAAATCAAAAAAATCAAAATCAGCAGGAAGATTCGGTGCAAGATATGGAAAAAGAGTAAGAGACAAAGTTGTGAAAGTTGAAACTAAACAAAGAAAAAAACAAAAATGTCCTTTTTGTGGGAAACTTGGTGTAAAAAGATTATCAAAAGGAATTTGGAAATGTTCAAGATGTGACAAAAAGTTCGCATCAAACACATATTACTTAGATTAAAATGAAAAATAAAATAAATAAATGTGCGATTTTCGTCGGAGGCAATTTAAAAAATCGCTTATCCGCACTTAGAGGGAAAATCGAAAAAAACCGCTAGGTTGTTTTCAATGCCAACATATAAATGTTTTAAATGTGGGAAGAAGATTAATAGTGTAGCTCTTGAAAAAAGGTTTGTTTGCCCTAGTTGTGGTAGCAAAATTTTCTTCAAGCCACGGACAAAAGTAAAAAAGATAAAAGCAGAATAATGGAAAATAAAAAAATCCAAGAAATGCAATTTTTAGAACACAATTTACAGAATTTGCTTCTTCAAAAACAATCGTTCCAGCTTGAACTATCTGAAACAACTTCTGCTTTAAAAGAACTTGAACATTCAGGAGATGAAACTTTCAAAATAATCGGGCAACTTATGATTAAAATAGAAAAATCAAAGATTCAAAAAGAACTTGAAGAAAAGAAAAAAATTCTAAATCTTCGAATTAAAACAATTCAAGGACAAGAAACTTCCTTAACAAAGCAATTGGATTTTCTTAGAGAAGAACTTGTTAAAAAGAAGAAGTAATCTATATCCAAAAGTTTCGAAATCTTTATAAATCTCTTGGGTCTAAAATTAATATGGTATTTAAAAAAATAAAGAAATTCTTTTCAGATCCCCTTGATGAAGATTTTAAGGATGACTATATGGAAATAGATTTAGGTCAAGAGCAAAAAGCAAATAAAATTTCTGTAAAACTTTTCACATTAAAACAATATGAAGAAGTAAATGATATTTTGAGTTCTTTAAGAGAAGGTTACACAATTGCAGTAATTGATATAAAAATATTAAGAAAAAAAGATTCAATTGAATTAAAAAGAGCTATTTCTAAAATCAAAAAAACAGTCGATGCTCTTGAAGGCTCAATTGCAGGTTTTGGGGAGAGCATAGTAATTGCAACACCTTCTTTTGCAAGAATTCATAAAGAAGATATAAAACCAAAAGAAGAAAGAAAAGATTTTGATTATTAATTTCTAAGATTAAAAATTAAAAAGATTAAATAAAATGCAAGATATAAAAAAAATTATGCCAAAAGAAATTTCTGAAGGAGGTGCATAATAAAGAAAGTTTAAAACATACTATTTATTTAGTTAAATATGAAAACATTATTTATTCCTGTAAAGAGCAAAACAAAGTTAAATTCCAAAAAGATTTTAAAGATTTCATCAAAGCTTCCCAAAAATATAGCAATTGCTTATTCTGTTCAATATAAAGAAATAGCAGAGCAAATTAAAAAATTGATAGCAGATAAGAAAAACATAACAAAAATAACTCAAGTTCTTGGTTGTAGCAAACCTCTCTTTCCTAAAGCAACAAAAGCTATATTAATAATAACAGATGGAAAATTTCATGCAACTTCTCTTGCTTTTGAAACCAAATTACCTGTGTATATATTAAATAGCAACAAATTTGAAAAGGTCTCAAAAAAAGATATGGAATTTCTTGAAAAAAAACAAAAAGCAGCATATGTTAGATATCTTAACTCCAAAGAAATAGGAATCTTGGTTTCAACAAAGCCAGGGCAACAAAAATTAAATCGTGCAATAGAATTTAAAAAAAACTTGAAAAATAAAAAATCTTATTTGTTTATTTCTAATAATCTCAATCCACAAGAGTTTGAAAATTTTAATTTAAATTGTTTTGTTAATACAGCTTGTCCTCGGATGGACATTGAAGATTCCAGAATAATAAACTTGAATACTACCTAAAATAAACTATAGTTTTTACCACCGAAATATTTATAAACGGAAGTAACTGTCAAATGACAATGAGAAACAAAACATTCACATTATTGGGTTTAAGCATCTTAACACTTGTTGTTTTAATCAGCTGTGTAAGTGCAACAGCATGTTTAAATTTAACCGAAGTTTCTGTTCCTATTGAAATTAATCAAGATGATGGAACTTTGACTGTTTCTTTTGAATTATCAAATAGGGGGGCATGTACTGTTGATAAAGATTTAATTTGGTCAATAATTTCTAATAGAGACGATTATGGAACTTGGGATAATTCAAGTTTACCTACTACTATTAATATGGGGGATTTAGATACAACTCCTAAAGAATATTCTGTAACCTTTACTTTTGAGAATAATATACCCATAGGAAAAATGGCCATAACAATTTCTGTTAATGATGGAGCTACAGATGTGGATGAATTTATTTTAGATTTAACTCAAATAACAATCACAAAAACTCCTAAACCAGAAGAAGTTGATGAATGTATCACAACAGGTTCAACAGGAAACTTAAAGTTAAGTATTGAAGATTTTTCAGTTGAAAAAGGATATGGAGAAGATAATGAATGGTTTCCTCTTGATGAAGTTCAAGTTGAAATTGAAGTTGAAAACAAAGGAGATGAAAAGATAAGAGATGTAACAATTGGATGGGGATTATACAATGTTGATACAGGCGAATGGATCATTGATGATGAAGAATCTGATTTTAATCTTGGTGATGATACAAAAGAAACAATTTATATTAATTTTAAATTAGATGACCCAGATGATTTTGAAGATGAAGCAGATTATGTGTTCTATGTTTGGGCTGAAGGTGAAGACAGAAACCAAGATCCAGAATTAGATACATGTGTTTGGGCTTCTGACGATATTTCAATAGAAATTGAAAGTGACTTTGTTGTTTTAGACAACTTTGAATATTTAGAAACAATGTCTTGTGGTTCAACAGTTCAAATAATGGCAGATGTTTTCAATATTGGGGACTCAAACCAAGATGAAGTTTCAGTGGAAGTTTATGATAAATTTTCAAGATTAAAACTTAATAAAAAAATAGAAATAGGGGATATTAATGCTTTTGATAATGAAGTAATGAACTTAGAATTTGAAATTCCACAAGATGCAGAAGAAGGATGGTATAATCTTGTTTTTAGTGTTCATGATGAAGATGGAGATCAATATGAAAATAATTATGATGACACATTATCTCAATCAATAATTAGTTTTAAGATAGAGGGTGGTTGTGTAATTATTCCAAAAGTTTCAATTTCAGCAAGTTTAATTTCTGGTGG
>Ga0268278_1000621_pt1 | contig 23666 bp, 22 predicted proteins | sample saktaG_3_FD_190135 | JGI IMG/M metagenome (GOLD analysis project Ga0268278, IMG submission 190135) | Saline water microbial communities from Sakinaw Lake, British Columbia, Canada - sak_2010_1_5_55m | ecosystem: Environmental > Aquatic > Non-marine Saline and Alkaline > Saline ...
AGTGGTGTCGTAACGTAACATATTACGATTACCAAACTTATAAATATGATAAAAAATGACTTCATATGTCTCCTCTTCAATAAGTTTTTTTTGTCATATTCTTATAATCATTTACTCTACATCACAGCTAAACCAATAACGTTTGCCCTTTTCTATCCATTCATCCATGTTTTTACTCTAATTTACTCTTTGATATAATTACCAATACTCAGTTTAATCCACTCGTCTGCATAATACCCATAATGGCTTTCTATGATCTTTTCTGTGAGATCGCAAATGGAAGTTGCACCAAATATTTGAAGAGTTTTTCCATCCGAACTCGCTGCACTTTGATAGAAATAATCACTATTGTTTACTTCTTCGTAGAAATGAGTATAATACTTTCCATTGGGTGCAAGAAAATTTATTATATCACGAGCTTTTTCAAAATCGATTTTCCCATATTCCTCTAATAATATTTTATTTAGGGCATCATATCGCCACTGGGTGTCATCCATGTGATTAGCAGATATCATGCTCGTCCAGGGAGCCATCGAACACAATCGCATTGAAGGATTTATATACATATTTGTCACCAGAACCAAGTCGGATTTTTCCTCTCGTTGAGGGGCAAAATAATATCCATTTGGCACAGCACGGGCTTTGAATGTCGAATCTACAAAAGCGGTTTTATTAAAGAATTCTTCAGGATTGTAGGGCTTATCGAACTTCATAAAGAGTCCGGTATTAAAATAGAAAAATGTGTCAGGATACACATAATTATCCCAACGTATTTTCAACCCATATTCGAGGGCTAGTGTATCATATTCTGCCAGAAATTCTCTGGTTGGAAATAATCCCTCTTTAATAAGCTCTTCTTTCGGAAATGCTAAAAAATCCAGTCTGTCGGCATACGCGCCTGCTTCGAGTATTGCTGCTCGACCAGATGGAGCATCTGCCACTGAGTAAAGCCAGGGAACCCCTCTCGGTGCATTAACTATAACCCGCAATGCTTTTTCAAAAGATGAACCATAGTGTGCAGCGTGCCGTACAAGAAGCAATGAATTCAAGCCCGGCTGTTTCTCATTCAAATTTCCAGCTGGAACCATATCAACTCCGAGTGCGAGTCCGTTAGCATTCATCGCAGTGATCGAGCCGATCATTCCAGGCGCAGTAACAGAAATAATTGGCTCTCGTCTTGGATAGTCAAGCATTGGGTCAGGATTATAAATTATCATACAGGCAATATTTTGGAAAATATCTGCTGTGGGGAACATGAAATCTCTTCCATAATAGTGCTTCCCATCTTTTGTAGCTTTTTTGCATACTGAAAATGCGTTGCAGAATAAAGGAGGTTTCAGGTTTGACGCATCTATTCCGGGGATCGACTTCCATAAACCTTCGATATTATATGTTTGGGCAAGGAGAAAATCGATTCCCACGTTGAGGGCAAATATATTATCGAGATTCACCATTGTATGAGGATTTGCTTCCTTACATCCGGCGACGATCCCGACCATTTCATTCATCAACTCCTGCGGCAGCACACGGCTTATGATTTTATCGTTGCTTTTAATGATGTCGATCATCAGCTCGCCGAGGAGACTTCTATATGGTTTGACAGATCCGGGTCTGAGAAAAGCCGGCACAATGCCGTCCATGAATTTTGTACACATGGTTTCAATATTTTGATGAGCAATTTTACCAAACAGGTGACCCATTTGATAACCTGTTCCTTCCAGGTAATAAACATTTTTTGGATTCTTTGTCTCATAATTAAATGCAGAAGTGCTATGGGCTTTAATACCTCTCTTACCCTGAAACGTTATGACCGTATCGATGGCATATCCGTCTTTTTCAAACGCTTGTGTGAGTTCAAAAGTTGATCTTTTCGGCAAGGGAACGCTTACGCTCGATTCTTCCTCTAATATCAACACCTTTTTCACCCTGGAAAATTGCGTACACGATACAACCAAAGCACCAATTAAGATTAAAAAAATTAGATTCTTTTTCATTTTTTCTCCTATCTTAATAACAAATATGCGATTCCTGAGACAATGATCTGGATTGTCAGATTATCAAATCCGTGAGTGCTGACTGCTTCAACAAGAGCACCTCCCAATCCGCAGGCAAAGCCGACATACAAAGAAATCCACAATCCGTATGAACTAAAGAGCAAAGTAAGAAATGCCACAAGAAAACCTACAGTTAACACCCCAACTGATCCTTCGATACTTCGTGTGACTTTCACACCCAACACTGAAGGAACTTTATATTCATGTTTTCCCCACTTTGCGCCAATGGGTTCTCCCACTGCATCTCCGCATCCGCATACAAAATATCCGACGAGAGCGAACGGATAGAAAAAGACATTTGCCAACACTCCTCCAAGAGCGGTTGTCAGCAAAGGAAGCACAATAAAAACACTTCTTCGGGGCTCGTCCTTAGGTCGCGCAAGCGCTTCGTAAAATGGGAATCCGTTTCCTTTATATACTGCGAACAGCACGAATAAAACAACGATTATACCAAACAGCACGACACCGGAAAGCCCTATCACGATCTGAAGAATTCCAGCCATTAAGAATATCATAACATGAAATACTTTCCTTGTATATGCTGTTTTGAGATTCTTTTTAACTTTCAAAAAACTGGCAAACCAAAAAGAGAACCATGTATATAAAAATAATATAGGTGTGATTATCAGGAAGATCTTCAAAGAGGGCACAGCTCGGGAAATGAAGTCAGAGGTGTTCTGTAGTAGTGCCGGTAACAAAGACTTATCATGACTGGGAATATCTGCATAATATCCTCGGGATACAGGTGCATCTGCATAAATAAATGTAGGGATGAGCAATAAAAGGATTGACAATGCAAGTACGATTTTCAATTTATTCACGTTATGTTGAACGTTCCTGTTATCTCTAATAAGCATTGCATCCTACATATTTTGTTTTAATATATGGTACATCTATTTTTATGAAAGCAATGTCAAATAAATTGAAAATTATAATTATTTTCATTGTTGACATTTTGTGAAAAATTTTTAAAAAATCCTAAGGAGAACAGATGAAAAAATATATTATTCTTATCTTTCTTATAATCTGTATGGTATCATGCAGCACTTATTATGTGACCCAACAACCCAAGTCACTCATGGGCTCGTGGCAGAGAACTATCAAGAGTACGAAATCTTCATATACAGCACGACTTACTTTCAATAAAGATTTTACATTCTCATATGAAGTAGAAGACCCAATCGTGGGTCATATTAATACTCATGGCGACGTGAGTATTTTATCCAAAAAGATTGCATTCCTGAGCGATTTGCAGTGCAAGAATGCAGGAATTTATCATTTTTCTATTGAAGATAATAACAGTCTTATCTTAACGCCGGAAAGAGATCTGTGCAAGATAAGAAAGAGCGTCATATATGGTACCTGGACAAGATTGAAATAACTATGAAGATTGCATTTGGTAAATATTGCCCCTGCTGCGGAAATGGAAATCGACATCGTGACCACAGAACGTGGTTCATGAGGTTGATCGGCATTAAAAAGCTCTATGTGTGTACGAAGTGCAGATTGCATTACGTCATTCTCTTTGGAGGATTAGGGATAGGATTGGGGAGATGCCCAAAAGGCGCAAAATACTGGAAGTTAAATAGCAAGGAGTAATCGTGGCTATATTACTGAAAACATCAAAGATGATCGAGATGCAGATTGATGACTTTTTGAATTTCATCAGCGAGGCAGGAATTTTTTTCAAAAGAGGACTATAAAATTATCTCAAGGATAATTCCGTTGAATTTGACAAACGCCTGCTTGCTGTTTCGGAACATGAAAGGAAAGCTGATGAACTTCGGCTGAACATCGAAAAACAATTATACATTAATACTTTTACAAAACAGTATGATTTTATTTATCATTATCTTAAAATTACAAATCCTAAATAAGGAGGAATATGCACAAAAAAACTATCTCCGATATTAACGTAAACGGAAAGAAAGTGCTTGTCAGAGTTGACTTCAATGTTCCTCTCGATGAACATCAAAATATCACAGATGATACAAGAATAAAAGCTGCATTACCGACCATCAACTACTTGCTCAACCATAATGCTGCGGTCATTCTGATGTCACATTTAGGTCGTCCAAAAGGAGAGGACAAGACAACCTTCAGCTTGGAGCCAGTTGCAAAACGATTGGAAGAGATCATTGGCAAAAGAGTTCAATTTGCTCACGACTGTATTGGTGATGAAGTAAAACAAGCTGCTGGAAATTTAAAACCAGGAGAAATCCTTCTCCTTGAAAATACGCGGTTTCATCCAGAAGAGAAGAAGAATGATCCTGATTTTGCACAAAAGCTTGCTTCACTTGGCGACATATTTGTCAACGATGCATTCGGTACAGCACACCGCTCACATGCATCAAACGTAGGTGTAGCAAAATTTATTCCCTCAGCCCTTGGATTACTGGTTGAAAAGGAAATTGAGTTCCTTAACAAAGCACTTATTAATCCGCAAAAGCCATACACTGCAATACTTGGCGGTGCAAAAGTATCTGATAAGATCGACCTTATAGAGCAGCTTCTTGATAAAGCAAATTCCATCCTCATTGGTGGAGCAATGATGTACACGTTTCTTAAAGCGCTTGGTTATTCTGTGGGAAAATCTCTTGTTGAAGATGATAAAATTCCTGCAGCACTTGAGATCATGGATCGAGCAAAAGAAAAGAATGTACACTTTGTACTTCCCGAAGATACAGTTGTCGCCAAAGAGATGGAGGAAGGCACAGAATTTCATTCAGTTCCAATAGATGCGATTCCCGATAATATGATCGGACTCGATATTGGAATTCTTACTGTAAGAAAATATTCCGAAATCATCAAATTATCCAAAACAGTAATATGGAATGGTCCAATGGGCATGTTTGAAATAAGCAGTTTTTCTCATGGCACGAAAGGCATTGCACGAGCAGTTGCTGCATGCCCGGGAATCACGATCATTGGCGGTGGTGATTCTGCTGCGGCAATAGAAAAATTTGGATTTGCCGATAAGGTTTCTCATATTTCAACCGGTGGTGGTGCGTCACTGGAATATCTTTCAGGAAAAGAACTTCCGGGCATCGCGATTATTCCTGATAAATAAAAAGGGCACATTTCTGTGTCCTATAATTTCATAACGCACTTAATCGTTCCTATGAGTTTTGTGGCTGATAGGAAGGATAATAGAGATTATTTCTCTGAAATTCTTTTAATCAATACTATTATAGCAAAACCTGCAAAGGAACCAATTATATAATAAGGAAAATCGCTCCATGAAAACGAGCTGCCAATTATTGTTCTTATAATAAAATTTTCTCTGAGTATCTCTAAAAACTGAGGTTTCCAAAACTGGGTGAATTCTAGTGCGCAGGTTACGAGGAATACTGCAGATGCAATCAAAATGGGCTTAAGTTTATCAAAGACCAAAAATATAATCAGGCACCAGAATATTTCATAAAATACCCCGCCAAGTGAATTATTTACCCAATTTTGTGCAGTGCCAGTATAAAACTTTGTTAAAAAACCAATGGGAAGGAGTATTATTAACACTATAATCGCATAGAGTGTTCTACGGTTCATAACTCATCCCTGAATCCATTCTCTTCAGGAAGAGAAGGGAACCTGTTTTAATGAAACTCATCACATTTTTGCTTACCAGACAATTCTTCAAGCAGATTGATTTTTACTCTATCCATTGAATCAGTCACTTCTTTGTTAGTATATCTTATCACTCTTATTTCTAATTGGTTTATTATTGCTGTTCTGAATGTATCATAGTCTTTTTGTTGTTCATGGATTCCACCATCAATTTCAACTACCAGTTGAGAGTCATGACAATAACAATCAGCAATGAAATATCTTTTTTGATCATCGTATATGAATTCAATGGGATATTGCCGGTAAAATTTGTGATCCCCAACTTTTCTATTTCGAACAGCCTGCCAGAATATTCGTTCTGCTTTTGTTTGCTTCCTCCGAAACTCTCGTGCAAGTAGTGTTATCTTTTTCATGAAGGCGGTTCCCTCTCATCGCAGGAGAGGGCAAGGGTGAGGTTATTTATTTATCTTCAACCCCAGATCATCCAGTAAAGAAGGGTCAATTACAGATGGAGAATCACTCATAAGGTCAACTGCTTTAAGGGTTTTCGGGAAGGCAATAACATCACGGATTGATTCTGCCGCAGTCATGATCATCACAATTCTATCTATTCCCGGAGCTATTCCGCCATGAGGAGGAGTGCCGTAATCAAATGCTTTCAGGAAGAAACCAAAACGCTGTTCAAGTTCTTCCCCTTCAATGCCGATGACCTCGAATATCTTTCTTTGGATATCAGGTCTGTGACATCGAATGCTGCCTGAAGACAATTCCAGCCCATTACAAACCAGATCATAAAGCTGCCCGATAATGTCGCCATACTTTTCGGGATCATCAAGATACGAAATGTGCTCATCCTTTGGCATTGTGAACATATGATGTGCTGTCTCCCATTTCCCGCCTTCATCATTCCACTCAAATAATGGAAAATCAGTTACCCAGAGAAAATTAAATTGGGAATTATCTATGAGTTCAAGCTCTTTCGCAAGACGGTTTCTTAATTCACCAAGGACTTTGCACACGATCTTCTCCCTGTCTGCGACAAAAAGGATGAGGTCGCCGTCCTCTGCTTCCATTCGTTCCATGATCTGAGCCTTTATCTCATCGGAGAAGAACTTATCAATATTGGAGTGCAAGGTGCCACCCTCTACCTTCATACGCGCCAATCCCTTGCCGCCAAGGTGCTTTGCAATATCTTCAAGTTTATCAATATCTTTTCTGGTATACTCTCCACAGCCCTTTGCATTGAGCGCACGTATGCATCCACCGGATTCAGCTACAGAAGAGAATACACGGAATTCTGCTTTTTTTACAATATCCGTTACATCCTGAATTTCCATGCCGAATCTGAGATCCGGTTTATCAGAACCAAAGCGTCTCATAGCTTCATGATAAGTGAGTCTTGGAAATGGAATTGGCAATTCGATATCAAGTATCTCTTTGAATAATTTGCAGAACATTTTTTCCATGATCTCAAAAATGTCTTCCGGAGATACAAAACTCATTTCTATGTCTAGCTGGGTGAATTCCGGCTGTCTGTCCGCCCGAAGATCCTCATCGCGGAAGCAGTGAGCGATTTGAAAGTATTTATCGAACCCGCTGATCATTAAAAGCTGTTTATATATCTGGGGTGATTGAGGAAGTGCATAGAATTTTCCTTTGTATTCCCTGCTGGGAACAAGATAGTCCCGTGCGCCTTCAGGAGTACTTCGGACGAGTAAAGGAGTTTCTATTTCATAAAAATTTCGCTCTGTAAGAAATTTCCTCATTTCATATACTATAAAGTGCCGTAGTAATATCTTGCGCTGCAACTCGTGTCGTCTCAGATCAAGATAACGATATTTCAGCCGCAAATCCTCATCAGCGACAACTTTTTCATTAATTTGAACAGGCAATTCTTTGGATGAATTTAGTATTTTTAGTGCCTTTGCAATCACTTCGATCCGTCCTGTTTTCATATCGGGATTTATCATATCATCAGGGCGGATAGCAACCGTTCCTTTTACTGCGACCACGTATTCAAGACGAAGATTATGCGCTTTTGTCAGAAGCTGAGTGCTGTTTAAAGGATTGAAAACGACCTGAACAAGCCCCTTTACATCTCTCAGATCAATAAAAATAAGATTTCCCATATCTCGCCGATTATGAACCCAACCCATGACGACGACATCCCGTCCTTCAGATTCAACGCTCAAGTCACCAGCATAATCAGTTCTTTTCCAGTTTTCTAATAAGTCAAACATCTTACTCCATCAAATTTAATTTATAATATGAATTGAACCATTCATAAAATTTCTTTAATCCATTTTTTAAGTTAGTTCTGGGATTATAATGTAATAATTTTTTCGCTTTTGATATATCAGCATAGGTTCTCTGCACATCACCTTTAGGAATTGGCTGCTTATCAGTAAGCACTTCATACTCGAAATTTTCCGCAATTTCTTTAACCAATTCTTCGAGGGTTACCGGTTCATTGTTCCCTAAATTTATGATCTCAAATACACCTTCATGTTTTTTTAGCCAGGCAAATGCTTTCATAACACCATCAATAATATCATCAATATAGGTGTAATCTCTTGAGGTCGTGCCGTCACCGAAAAATGGTATCGCTTTTTTATTTATTATATACTGAGAGAATTTATGGATCGCAAGATCGGGACGCTGGCGGGGACCGTACACGGTAAAAAATCTCAAGCACGCAATATCCATATCATAGAGATAATGATATGTATGGCAGAGAAGCTCCCCCGCTTTTTTGGTAGCCGCATAAGGTGAGATCGGTTTATCCACGGGATCATCTTCGGAGAAAGGCACTTTTTCATTATTTCCATACACTGAGGACGAAGATGCGAAGATGAATTTCTTCACGTTGTGTTCTTTACAGCATTCAAGCAGGTTGTGAGTTCCCTCAATGTTCACTTTCTGATAATAGAGCGCATTTTCTATCGAAGGACGCACTCCGGCCATTGCTGCAAGATGGATCACACTTTCAATATCATATTCGTTGAAGAGTATCTGCAATAATGACATTTCAGTGATATCTCCGCGAATAAAAGTAAAATTCTTTTCTGCATGAGGTTTTTCATTTATGAGTTTTAGATTGTGATTTTTTAATGCAACATCATAGAAATCACTGATATTATCCAATCCGATAACAACTTCCCCCTTGCAAAGCAACTGCTCGACAAGATGTGAGCCGATAAAACCCGCTGCACCGGTTACAAGTATCATTATGCTACCCCCTCATGAGTTTTTATGAAGCGTATTACTTCTTCTTTTTTCACTTCTGATTGTGACTTCATTTTTATGTTTTTTACCACATACGAACCTGATTTAAGTTCATTATCTCCAATCAGAATAGCGAAAGATACATTACTTTTATCGCAATACTTTAAATTATTTCCAACAGAAGAACCTTCGTCTGCCACGATTGCAGAAATGTCAGCTCTATGCAAATCCTGCATCATCTCAAGAGATGCCTGTATAGTGCCATCTCCGATAGGAATAATTAACACCTGTAGATTATCTTCTTCTGGAAAAGAAAAGCCCGATTTCTCTAAAGAGAGGATTATTCTTTCTAATCCCATTGAAAGCCCTACCGCAGGTGTTTGCTTTCCTCCAAGATATTCGATCAACCCATCATACCTTCCGCCACCACCAAGTGCATCTTGAGCTCCGAGATAATTGATTTTGTATTCGAAAGCGGTTTTTGTATAATAATCCAATCCTCTGACAATTTCGGGATTAACAATAAAGGGCACATTCATCATTTTAAGATTATTCTTCACTTCTCTGAAATGGAGGGCGCACTCATCACAAAGATTATCAATCATACGTGGGGCTTTCTCGATAAGTTGCTGACAGGTTTTATTCTTGCAATCAAAAACTCTCAGTGGATTTTGCTCCATTCTACGCTGGCAGTCCGCACAATATTTATCCTTATCTTTATATAGAAATTCTTTTAGTAAGATATTATACTTTCCCCTGCATTCCGGGCAGCCCACACTGTTGATTTCGAGTGTTACATCAGGCACTTGTGCTTCCTGCAGTATCTGCCAGCCAACAATAATAATTTCAGCATCAATAATCGCGTTTGGTGATCCTATACACTCTACACCAAACTGATAGAACTGCCTGTACCGCCCTTTTTGAGGTCTCGAATACCGAAACATCGGACCTTCGTACCAAAGACGCAAAGGTTCTTTTTTGGATGACTGAAGATTGTGTTCTGCAACCATTCTCGCAATAGAAGCTGTACCCTCGGGTCGCAGTGCGAGATCGCGTCCTTTCTTATCTTTAAAAGTGTACATCTCCTTTTCGACTATATCTGTGTCTTCTCCTACACTCCGTTGAAAAAGATCGAGTTGCTCAAAAATTGGAGTGCGAACTTCATAATAATTGTATAAAGAGGTGAGGCGTTGTATAATGCTTTCAATATAATGCCATTTTTTAATATCATCCGGCAAAATATCATAAGTTCCGCGTGGTGCCTGGTATTTCATAATGCTATGGTGAGACTATTATTTATTGTTTTCTTTCTGGTATATAATATCGCGGTTTTTTGTAAAAAATGCGGAATATAATTATCGCAGTTGTGATTCCTATCACATCAGCGAGAAAATCATATTTGTCCATAGAACGACCGGATATAAAGCTTTGATGTATCTCATCAAGCACACCCATTATGCCACCAAAAATAAGTACTGTGATAAAAGCGCCCAATAGTTTATTGATCCTGTCTTCCTGCTTCAACATCAGGAGAAAGAAGGTTGCCCATATTCCATATTCGAAGAAATGAACTACTTTATCAGAGTATTTCGGAAATCCTTCCGGCGCTTGAAAATCCGGCATAGAGGACAATGTCAGCATAAGAATTGTCCAAATAACTAACGCTATTCTAAATCCCATTTTCATATTTTGATAAAACAAAACTGATTATTAACATGTCAAGTTTTGAAATAAATTGTCCTCTGATAGACTACTTGGTGTAAGTATTGGTGAGGTATAAATATATACTAAAAGGAAAACGGTTGTATTTTGCCTTAAGCAACAAATGTGGAGTTTCCTTGCTGATCCAATAATAGGTCATTCCCCTGTTTTTAAAAATATTATTCGTAAGAATATCCGTTTTGGAACTGATCTTTGAATCATACTGAATTTCAGAATTGATCCCGTACTCAAAGCATTCATATTTTTTCTTTTGGAAACGGAGGGTTGCCGTCTTTGATTTTACTGCATTGAGTTGCCATATGCGATAATTCCCATAACAAGTATACTGTTTTTGTTCAGGAAGATCGGCAAGGAGCGAGAAACTCATGCTAATAATATCATAAATCGGACTGTCACACTGGAGCGAATCAACTTTCTCGGCTAATAAATCTCGAATAGTAATAGTCCCCTTTTTTTGATTGAAGAGCACTACTTTTTTTTCATGCACATTTTGCTGGTAGATTGTTTTCCAATAATAAAAAGGCAGGAAAGCAGAGTTGCAGGAACTCACATATGTATTCTCGATTGAAAATAATGCAGAGACAAGTCCTCGCGAAGTACTTTCAAGTGTGATCGTTTGTAACGAGTCTGTTGTATCCAGCGATATCTTTACGAGTGCAACTGGAAGCCCTGCATAATGAACGCTATATTCATAAATTGTTTCTTCTGCAAAGCAAATAAAGGGCAGGATAAGAACGAATAAAACAAGCCAGAATTTATTCTTCATGCCTTGTTTACAATATATTCAGACGCACAGTCGTCATTCTCTGCCCATCGATAGATTCAACAGTAAATTTGTATTTATCCTTAAAAATGACTGATTCACCTTGTTTTGGTATCTTGCCAAAAAGATGATACAAAAAGCCGGAAAAACTATCAAACTGATCATCGACTTCCAGTCCGAATTTTTTGCACACATCATTAAAATCTGTGGAGCAATCTATAACATACTCATTCTTTGTGATTGGTTTGATTTCTATTTTTTCAATATCCGACTCATCGAGAATTTCACCAACAATTTCTTCCAATACATCTTCTAATGTAATTAATCCAGTCGTACCGCCATACTCATCCACTACAACTGCCAGGTGGATCTTGTTCTTTCTGAAATAGCTTAAAATGAAACTCAATTTCATGTTTTCCGGAATGAAGTAGCATGGGCGCATTAAATCTTTTATACGCTTCTGAGAGCCGAGATTAAGTATGATATCCTTGCTGTACACCATACCAATTATATTATCGATCGTTCCGCGATAGATTGGAATACGAGAAAAGCCGCTCTCCTTAATTACCTGAATTAGATTCTCAATGCCATCCTCTATCTCAACCGCGGTAATATCAATCCTTGGAGTGAGTATCTCTTTTACTTTTGTATCTGAAAACTCAAAAGCGCTATTGAGCATTTCCCTTTCTTCTTTGTGAATATCAACCAGATCGGGAGCTTCATCGTGCACAATGCTTTTTATATCTTCTGAGGTGATCTTTATGTTTGAATCCATCAAACCGTGATCCGTACCTTTAGTGAAAATATTTGTGAATAGTTCCAATATTTTAACTATTGGGAACAGGATTATTTTAAAAAATCCGACCGGAAGTGCTATCACAGTCGAATATTTCTCGGCATACTGAATTGCAAATACTTTGGGAACCACTTCACCAAATATGAGCACTATCACTGTTGCAAGGATAATTTCAACAACAAGCGCAAGGGCAGCAGAAAATCCCGGTATTGAGTGAGTTATATCGAGTGCTATCATTGCTGCTACAGAAGCAAAGGTAACATTTACAATGGTGTTACCGAGAAGTATCGTAATCAAAAGCTGCTGCGGATGTTTGAGAAGCTGGGGAACATATCTACTCGACCATTTTTTTGAATTCTCCAACTTTTTCAGATACATTCTTGAAAGCGAGAAAAGAGCAGTTTCTGAGGACGAGAAAAATCCTGAGAGCACGAGAAACGCCACCATCAATATGATCTTAAAAGCCATCACAATTTCCCTTGTCGTGAAAATGCGAGATACTTCTCAGTGAGAGTTTCCATTTTCTCTTGTTGCTCGGGAACATCATGTTCGTATCCAATGAGATGAAGAATTCCATGCGTGACAAGTCGTTCAAGCTCATCCTGAAGTTGTACCTGAAAATTTTCTGCCTGCTCTAGCGCTTTTTCAACCGAGATGTAGACATCCCCCAGAATTTGTAATTCGCTGGGCAAATATTCTGTATGGACATTAAAAGAAAGGACATCTGTTGGTCGGTCACGATCAAGGAACCGTTTATTAAGTTCGTGAATATATGCGTTGTCAGTAAAGACTATATTGAGGATTGTTTCAGGTGTTAATCCCTCACTCTCAAGAATATGCGTAATGAGTTTTTGTACTCGCCGTTGATCTATTTCGGCATCTGTCTCATTAATTATCTGTTGATTACTTTCTTCCATTTATTCCGGATATGCAATACGTTTTTGATAGATACCAAGTAAGATGGGTATCATACTTTGCTGTAAAGTTTTTAATTCCTTTAGAGAAATTCCGCTCTCTGAAAGTTGGTCGGTATCAATCAGACGCTTGATGCTTTTCTTCACAGTATTCTCAATTTCTTCAACTGTGGGTTCGTCCAGAGATTTGGTTGTTGATTCTACAATATCAGCTATCATTACGATAGCAGCTTCTTTAGTTTGAGGTTTTGGACCATTATAATGAAAATCCTTTTCATCTATCTTTTCTTCTTTTTCAAGTGCTTCATTCATGAAAAAACTGATCTGAGAAGTGCCGTGATGCTGTTGTATAATATCGACAATCGCTTTGGGGATGTGATGTTCCCGTGCGAGTTTGACCCCGTCCTCAACATGTTTCTTAACTACTTGCGCGCTTTGACGAGGAGTGAGTTGGTTATGCATACTGTCTTCTTCAGTAGTATTTTCGATAAAGTATTCGGGATTTTTGGTTTTTCCAATATCGTGATAATAACTTCCAACGCGTGACAGAATCGGGTTTGCCCCTATTGCTTTTGCAGCAGCTTCAGCAAGGTTTCCCACTATAATACAATGGTGATATGTTCCTGAAGCTACCTCAGTAAGCGATTTTAATAATGGATTACTGAAATCCCCCAGCTCAAGCAAGTGAATATTTGTAATGACGGGCAAACGCTGCTCGATCGGAGCAAGAAGTGTCATGCTGCCGACGAGAGAAATCAATACCCCAAGAACCCCCCATTTGATATCATTTAAAATTTCGAGTATTTTTGTATGTTGTATTGCTCCAAAAATAAAAACAAGCCCGATGAAAAAGATCAGCATATAGAATGCAGCATTATAGAAATCTCTTCGACTTCGAGGATTCTCAAGCGGAAGTACCGCACTCAATCCGGACAGACAAATTATTATTGCTGGGATGATCTTCCAATCCAACAAACCCGTTACAAGAAAATAGTTAACAAAACCAAAGATCATTGCCGCCGGCACATTGATGAGAAATGCGAGAAGAATAATCGGCAAACCAAACGGGAGAACATACACAGACCAGGTCGTGAGATTTGTTATAAGAATGAGAATGAGTGCATTACATGCAGTGAAAAGCAGAAATGTCCTGAATAATGAAAATGTCAAAAGGAGTTCCGGGTACATGAAATATGATAATATAATGAAAAGTGAAAGTACAAGGAAGATATAAATAAATTCTGCAATATGAGAGAAGACCTGTCTCCCCGGATGCTCTGTAATGGTCATTTTTTGCTCAGCCTGTTCAAGAGCGTTCAATTTTCGCAGCATGTCCCCTGTTATTTTTTGATGCTCTTGCACGATCAGTTCATTCTTGAGCACTTCTCCCAGGACTTGAGGAACACTTTCACTGGCTCTTTTCTTCGCAACATCTGTAGCTTCTTTATCAAAGATGATATTAGGTTGTAAGATAGTGTTAAGCGTCTTATCAATGATGCTTTTCCACTCGTCAGAGCTAAACCTTGGAGTACGTTGATTGAGAATTAAGTTGAGCGCAGTTTTTTTTGTGAATAGTTCATTTACAGAAACCACTTTTTCAGTATTACCCTCAATCAAAGTAACTTTCTCACTCGTTGGTTCGCTCTTAAGTATTCCGACTCCGAGAACACTTTTTACCTGTACAAGGAGAAATTCAGAGAGTTGTTCACGGGCATCTTTATTCTCCAGTAATTTTAGCTCCTTTTCGTTGAAGTTATAACCGTCTTGATTGAAACTTAATATTCTATCTGAATTTAATGAATCACGAACAAATGTTTTATCCAACAAACTGAAGAATTCATTAATATGAGACTGAACATCAAAAGTGACGTCATCAGATAGTTGATATTTTGAAAATACCCGCTCTTCTGCTTTTATCTGCTTATTTTTAAGGATTTCAGGGTCTTCATAAATGTAGAAATTAAATGGAGCGACGATAGTCTGATTTGAAATCTGACCAACATTGAATGTTGATTTCCTTTCATAAATTTTTTCTCTTGTAAAGAAGAAATTAACTAGAAAGATGACTATTGTGGAAATACCTACTGCAATAAACGCTTGTGAAATCTTTTTTAGAGGAATATATGTTTTCATAATCTGATCTTAAGACAACAAAAGCCCCTTATTCCGAATAATGAGATAAGGGGCTTTAAGAAATATATATCAGTCTCGGGGTATTCTAAGAATCTGGTTTGGATAAATCAAATCAGGATCTTTGATCTGATCTGTATTTGCTCGGTAAATTTTGGGCCACTGGAACGGATCATTGTATATCTCGGGATAACTTGAAATAGTCCATAGGCATTCACCTTTATAGATTTTCCAGCTTGAAGGAAGTCCACGAGGTATTTTGAAAACCTGGTTGGGGTATATCAAGTCAGGATCTTTGATTTGATCTCTATTTGCCCGATAGATGATCCCCCACTTTTGGGGATCATTATAAATATGTTCGTAACCAGCGATCTTCACTAAATAATCACCTTTCACGACAGTATATTCATCCTCATGGTACTCGCCATAAGGATACATATTTTCCTGAAGCATCTCAATTCTGCTATCAATTTCTGCAAAATCCTGCTGGAATTGTGGAACTTTAGCAAGATTTTCACCTTTCAGATCTTCATATTGAGCAATGAAATTCTTAATTTCCTGGTTGCTTTTATACAGTTCGGAATTAGGAAGTTGATCATAGTAATCAAGTTTGTTCTTGATCTCATTTAGCTTTTGTTCGAAATTGACCAAATCACTATGAGAGACTGTACCAATTGAATTCATTATTCGGGTATAGATAACATTATATTGCTGATCGAGAAGAGTAATTTCTTCTTTGAGAGCTGCAATCTTTTTGTCATTCTCGGCGACTTGAGGACAGGTGTTTGCCTGACGCACCTGAAGCATCATCATCTCGTTTTCCAGAGCTTCCCAGTATTTAAGGGTTTCTTCTTTGGAGAGGTCTTTGTATTCCTCTTCTGTCAGATAGCGAACTTCTGCCTGTAGAAAAGAAGCGAGCATCATCATTAAAACGAATAGCGCGATATACTTTTTCATGTTACTCCTCTCCTAAAAAACCGTCGTCTTTTAGCTGTTGTTCGTAATCTTGTAGATTTTGAAGTTCAACTTTTTTCTGTTGCAAATCCATTTGGAGTGCTTCAATTTCTGCATTTTGTGCACCTACTTGTGCTTCGCATTGTTCGACTTTTGCGCGAAGGTCATCCAGCTCAGTCTGGGAAATAGGCGGAGGTGGTTTATGACAGCAAGCTGACAGCACAAAGAATGCGATCAATAAAAAAGTTATGATCTTAATTAAATTCTTTCCCATACGATCTCCTTTCAGAGTATGTTTAGATGTTTCTTCTTTTTTACACATGTGTATGTCAAGTTTTTCTTACTTTGTTTTAAAATTCTATATATTTATATTGTAATTATAGTTAGAAAAATAGATGATTTATCGCGTTATTTTAACTACAGCAAAGGCATTATTAATTCTCATATACAATCGGTTCCTTGCTATATTTTATCCTGAAAATGTAATACACGCCTATTAATGCAGGTATTACTGAATTGAAGAAGAATATCAAAAATGTAGCTGTGACCGCAAGTTCGGCTCCAATACCATATTTTGAGAAAACCTCAATCGCAAAGGTCTCACGAAGACCAAACCCATTAAAAGAAAGAGGAATGATATGAGAAATATGTATTAGGGGAACAGATATCATAATCTTGAAAAAACTAATATCAACAAAATTCCTCAAAAGAATAAAATATTGATAGAAAGTTATTAATACAAAAATAACCTGCGCAAGCATTATTCCTGGTGTTCTTTTTAAATAATTGAATAAATATGACTGGATATTCTCGTTCTTAGTAAAATATGAAAATAAATAAATTATGAATGGAAGAAATACTACAGCAATCAACACTGTTATTTTTATGATCATATTAATTTCTGTGAAAAAGAAGATTGCTGCAAAGGCTGCAAAGAAGAGATTTTTCCACGTGAGGAATATTCGCTCAACTCCTATTGAAGCTAATGTTGCCTTCTTCTTGTTATTGACAAAGTATATTTTCCCGATAACGCCGATTCCGCCAGGACCAAGAAACCGCAATGCCAAACCTACGAAATAGGATTTGAGTACTTCATACTTCTTTGGCGCATAATCAGAATTCAGCTTAAGATATTTTCCCCAATTATATGCCTGAATGAGAAGCTTGATGATTGTTGTTAATATTATTACAATGATTATCCATATTTTGATTGAAATGAAATCATGAATGAGCTGTTGGAATTGTATTTTTTTGAATATGAAATAGAGTATAAATGCAGTTATAACTACCTTGAGAATAATAATAATTGTTTTTGATGTATTCGATAATTTCATGTTTTTAAAAAGTACAGGTTTACTTCCATGTCCACTTGCTGAACATTCCAAACAGAGAATAATATATTAGATAATATGGATACACGAGAATGTATAGTAAATCAAAAATGCAGAAAGACTCTCTATGTTTGATCAAACCAACAATCCAAAAAATCATAAAAGAAACATAATAAATCCCCAGGCAAAGCCAATCTTTATAAAAAATAATATGGAATGGCAGATACAGATAAAATAAGAGTATGAACAAGGAGACAACTTTGTAAAGTGGGGATGATAATGGAAATTGTCCGTAACGGCGTTTTTGTTGGTTCACATGATCCTCTATTTGAGGATGTGTATAGACCTTGCAATCTGGGTTATAAGCTATTTTATACTCAGTATTTTTTATTAGATTAAGTAACAACTTATCCTCTCCGCAAGTGAAGTTCTTGATCTTCTCAAATCCATCAACCTGATTATAAGCTTCCTTGTTTATATAGAGATTCCTTCCATTGTTACTGAAAGGAACTCCAAGGTTGATCGTCGCACAATAGAAATCCGCAGTGATTATCTGTGAAAATCTTCGGAAAGAGGACACATCCTTTTCCGGTGAGTAACCAACAATCATTCCGATGCCTTTGTATATGAATTTATTAAAAGTGTCTATCCAGTTACATGGCACCAAACAATCAGCATCAGTAAACAAGAGATTCCTAAATTGGGCTTTTTCGATACCCATTCTCAAAGCATACTTCTTCCCTTTGTAATCTGCACTTTTTTGTTCTATGGTTATGCTTTGACAGTTTTCTCTGTCCACACAATATTCTCTTATTAACCTTTGAGTATCATCCTGTGAAGCATCGTCAATAAGAATTACCTCAAATAAATGCTTTGGATATTCAAGGGCATCTAAAGTATGAAAGAGTAGAGGGAGATTATTTTGCTCATTTCTGCACGCAATAATTATGGAAAATGAATGCTGATGAGGATTCTTTCTATGATAAGAAATAACAAGTGAAAGACTTAATAGGATAAGAAAAAAGGAAAATAGTAAAATGATTGGCATTATAAATTATTGATTAAATTATGTTCAGTTTTAAGATAGAAATCACCTATTCCCGTTTTTTACTCGGTTATGAAATAATAAATTCTTATCAAGAGTCTTTTCGGCGAAACCTGATAAGCTTTATTGCTTAGATTTAGATTTTTTTGGAGTGATTACCACCTATTTCTTTTCATGCTCAAGAACATGTATCTTATCAGCTCTAATAAGAATTTTTGATATGGTTTTGCCTTCGTTGTTTTCCCATTGATTGAGTTTGAGGTTCCCTTCGACAAGGACCGGGCTTCCCTTTTCTGCATTCTCTTCGATCTTCTTTGCCTGGTTACCCCACGCTTCCACATCGACGAAAGTGGTTTCTTCCTGCCAGTTTCCTTCTTTGTCTTGATAGGGACGGTTATTCGCAATAGTAATCGTGGTAACCTTGGTTTTCTTTTCTCCGACTTCTTTGACTTCCGGATCCCTTACGATGTTTCCACCGATGATTATTGTGTTGACGTTCGGTGTTCTTTTGCTCATTTTAATCCTCCTAATTATTCATTATGCTTATGAGCACTTATATAGTTCTTTTAAGGAAATCTTTGTCAAGAAAATTTTTATAAGTGATTATAAGGGTTTGGTTATCAAGACTAAAGGATTTTCATTTCAATTAAATAAACAGAATATAGATCAAAGCAATCACACAAATACCTACAAAGATATTCATAAGGGCGCCGATCTTAAAAAAATCCGAAAATTTGTATCCCCCCGCAGAATAGACCATTAAATTTGTCTGGTATCCGATTGGAGATGCAAAACAAGTCGATGCGCCAAGCGCGAGAGTAAGCATAATTGCCTTTTGACTCACACCAGGCACAACTTTTGATATCGATAATGCAATAGGAAACACAATTGCTGCAGCGGCATTATTTGTAATAAGAAGTGTAAAAGCACTCGTAAGTATAAAGATCCCAATGATTATTCCGATCGGTCCCATGAAACTAAGAGTGTTGATCAGGCTATTCCCTACCGCACTTGCAATTCCGGAATTAGCTATTCCCCTTGCAATTCCAAATGAGCAGGCAATCAAAATAAGCACTCCCCAATTTACAGAGGTTGTCGCATCTTTAGGATTAATTATCCCTGTTGCCATCATGAGGACAGCAGCTACAGCAGCAGCAAAAATAATTGGGACCAAACCTGTGGCAGCAGAAATGACCATTGCCGCGAGAATTATGAGTGCGAGGTTGCCTTTCCATCTTGGTTTTTCATAAATATCAAGACTGGAGGTTACCAGCGAGAAATCTCGTGAATGATACCATTTTTTCTCAAAGCCTTTTCCCGCAAGCAAAAAGAGAGTATCATTCGGTTTGACAATAATATCTCCAACCTTGCGATTAACTCTCTCTCCACTTCTATGTATTGCCAGGATAACTGCACTGTACATACTTCTGAAATTGCTGTCCCGTACAGTTTGTCCTATAAGTGGTGATGAATTTGATATGACCGCTTCAAAAGTTTTTGTTTTATCGGAATCCAGATTTCTTATATCGAATTCATGATCCGGGACAGTGATCAGTCCGCGAATTTTTTGCAATTGAAAAATTGTTTCAGGTAATCCTGTAAAAAACAGTCTGTCATCTTTCAATATTATCTCATCAGGAGTAAGAGGCGCAATTGTTTCATCTCCTCTAGTGATTTGAAAGAGAAATAATCCTTGCAAGTGACGGAGATTTGCCTGCTCAACAGTTTTATTAAGATGCGGATAGGTACTTCCCACACGCATTTCCACTACGAATTCGCGCGTTTTTTCTCCAAGTTTGACAATCACATCTTTCCTGTCGGGCAGCAATCTCTTGCCAATAAAAACCACAAATAGGATTCCTAAAATAGCTACAGGAATACCGACTTGAGTAATTTCAAAAAAAGAAAATCCCTTGTAACCATTTTCAAGTAATAAACCATGTACAACAAGGTTTGTGCTCGTGCCGATAAGTGTACAGGTGCCACCAAGCACTGCTGCGTAGGAAAGCGGAATAAGAAATTTTGATGCAGCAAAGTTGTTACGTTTAGCCCAACTTTTTACTATTGGGATCAGTGTTGCGACAATGGGAGTGTTATTCAAAAAAGCAGAGAGACCGGCAACCGGGAACATCAGTCTCATATAACGTGAAGTCTCACTATTACTTTTATTTCCAAGAATTTTAATGATGAATCTTTCAAAAGCACCTGAACTTTGCAAAGCCGCACTTATGACAAAGAGAAATCCTACAGTAAGCATTCCCTTATTTGAGAAGCCTGCAAATGCTTCGTTTATAGTAATTACTCCCCCGGCAATAAGCAACAGTAAGGCAGAAAATACAATTCCCGCAGGATTGAACCACTCTTTTGCAAGAGCGATGATCATAAGAATGATGACTGAGGAAGTAAAAATTAGTTCAAACATTATTTGTAAAAAAAATGTGAAGGTTAAAAGAAGATGTTTAATCTTCGATCGAAAAGGTTGTCCACTCCTGGCTTGGTCTATCTATGAGATATCCTTCCAGCCAATTGTATTGAGGATGTATTTCTATAAATTCTTCTGCATCAAAAGGAGTCCCGCAAGAGCATCCCCATCGCGCCCACATTTGCATAGCTTCTGCCATCTTACTATCAACGACTTTTCCATCCACACAACCTTGTGGAGCGTAAGGGAGTCTTTCCGGCCAATATTGCATGGGGTCAAGATCGTAGTGCCCACAGATATTTCTGCTGCACATATTTTCTTCCTGAAGATAAATATCATAATGATCAGCAAGGAATTCTCTTGCTAAATCAGTATCTATTTCACCTTTGTTTTCTTGGATAAGCTCATCCCAGCGCACCCTTCGAGCACCCATTGGGGTACGAATGTCGGAGTAAGCTGCATTTGAGCATTCTTGATTTCTGATTTTCAAATCATTTGCAACATTGTATCCGCTATAATATCCATTTGTAGTCTTTTCAAAATCACTATATTTTAATCCTTGCTCAAAGCGCGCAATTTCATTAGTATGTATATCTCCAAGAAGCCAGCTATTTGCATATGCGCCATTGTTGCCATTTTGCATCATCTGCACCCATTCATCGATGCTTTCTGCATACTGCATTGCTTTTCTTTCACGCATAAATTCAGGAGTTTTCTCTGCATCAAATCCGGAATAACCACCAATAGTGGTTTCAGTTCCGATAATACCTGCATTCGTAATAAAATAATCTGTGCTGCTATCAATGAGTCCCGGTGCAGATTGCATTAATATCCGATGTCCATTATCGGGTTTGATATCTAATATTATGTTGAAATATTGACCCGCCGCATAGAGATTCCAGGTATTATGAGCCATGACAATTTTCCCATCCTTTGTGTAGTCACCAGTAGCAATAAATGCGCTGCATTTATCATTTTTTAATGGCATTTCCTCTACTATTGTGGGCCACCAGTAATCAAGAAGCTCTGTCAGACCGTTCCATGCTAAAATTTCCTCATATGAAATTTCAAATCCTGCTTTCGTAGCGCCGGCAGCTATTCCTTCCATCTCCTGGATATATTCTTCATCAATTTTCGATGCAAACATCTCATTCGCATGTTGAATGAAGAAATCAAAGTTTTCGCCCGTGTACCATTCAGCAAGAAAATTATTTACTCTGATGGCTTCTTTTAGTTCATCTGCAAGGAGATATCCATGCTGAAATCCACGCTCAAATGGAGCTCCTTCTATATGAACAAAAATCCATCCGTCTTTCTCATAACGATCTGCATTTTCTAACCACAACTGTTCTTGTCGAGTAAGTTCTTGAGCACATAGAACATTTTGTGAGATGAAAATTATTAGGGATATAAATAATAGTTTAAATACTTTTGTCTTCATAGTATAGATCCTTATTTCCATTAGTTTAGAGTTGTTAATTTATCGTAAGAAAAATTTTTTCTTAGAACTTATGATTTTTTTAGAAAACTGAAATATTAGCTGTTAATTATCTTCTTATTTTTTAAATATTCAATTATTTTATTTGCAGAATCTTTCACGCATAATTTATCAGTATCAATCACTATTTCCGGATGTAAAGGTTCTTCATAGGGAGCAGAGATGCCGGTGAATTCAGGGATGATGCCCGCACGCGCTTTCTTGTAAAGCCCCTTGGGATCGCGCTCTTCACAGATATTGAGCGGTGCTTGCACAAATACTTCTACGAATTCGCTCTTGGGTAAAAGTTCTCGATTGATATCTCTGTCCTTTCTATATGGAGAAATAAATGAAGTTATTGCAATAATCCCTGCATCTGCAAAAAGTTTTGCAACTTCACCGATCCTTCGAATGTTCTCCTCCCGATCTTCGGGTGAAAAGCCAAGATCTTTATTGAGCCCATGCCGGATGTTGTCGCCATCTAAGATGAAAACCTGGCAGCCAGCTTCGAACAACTGAGCTTGCAATTCAACTGCGACGGTTGATTTTCCTGATCCTGACAAACCAGTCAACCAGATAACCACACCTTTATGTTCGTTTTGTTTTTCTCTATCTTCTTTTGAGATTCCACTTTCATGCCATGTAATATTTTGACTTTTGATCATTTTCATTCTCCTTTTTCTGCATAAAATTTTATTAAGACATCTGCAACCGGTTTTCTCATTATTCGCGGGTCAAGATCTTCTCCGGCATGTAATTTTCTTCTTACTTCTTTACCAGAGATACTAACAGGATGGTATCCCTTCGGAGAATACTCATTAATCAAAGCGACTCTGTTGATTTCTTCAAAGAATGCTGCAAAACCGACATTCACTGGTTGGACTTGTAATTCGCCATTAAGATTGTTAAAGATTTCCTGTGCATCGAAATCTCCCCATGCAGGAGTACCGTCATCGAAGGGAGCATCAGCATGTTTTCTTCCAATAATAATATCTGTGAACCCAAAATTCTGTCTATATATCGCATGCATTATCGCTTCTTTGGGACCGGCATAGAACATTTTCACATCCATCCCGACAAGCATAAGATGATCTTTGAATATCAGTCCTTTCTTCTTCCAAAGCTCTTCATCTCGGTCACCTTCTCCAATAATACCGTTATTGATGAGCACTTCGTAAGTTTTCATCCGAACATCAGCAGGCACGTCATCAGATTTTGTCGCCCCAACAAGTGGATTAAGCACCGCACCTGCATCATATCCTTCTCTGA